>ERZ795059.1709-NODE-1709-length-24090-cov-6.825213_pt1 | contig 24090 bp, 20 predicted proteins | sample MGYA00375143_ERZ795059 | MGnify/ENA primary metagenome ERZ795059 (study PRJEB30188, sample SAMN05720168) | activated sludge metagenome | isolation source: Anaerobic digester | place: USA | collected 2015-01-07 ... | reverse complement strand
GCCAACTAAGATTTTTTCGCCGAAGATACAAGGGCGAGCCATTGCGGCTCGCCCTTCTTGTTTTAAAAGGAAACGGCCCCCCGGGGTGGACGAGGGAGCCGTCATGTGCGCCGTCGCGGTTACGGCTGGGCGGTCGGCTCGCCGATTTCCGCGACGATCCGCGAGCTTCGACGGTTACGGATTGCAGCCGATCGACCAGACCGTCAGGGCCAGCAAGAGGTTGAAGAAAATCAATTTGATGTACATGGGCATGAAGATTCCCTCCTTCTGGTTGAGTGGTTGGAGGGAACAGTCGCAAAACTGTTCCTTCGGCAGCCGAGCTATCTACGTGAGACCTCTGGCTTTGCGTCCCCGCCTCGCGACGGGTTTGCCTTTGTCGTGGAACCTATCCACTGTCTGATTATATCATCGGCGCTCGGTGGGACGATCTTGAGTTAAAACATTCCATATTTACATATTCGTGACATTTACATTACAATATGTTGTATTTTTAACCTGTGGAAATAAGAATGCATCAGGACGATTTCCGGTTATACGTAGCGCACTTCGGCGAAGCGGCGCTTGATTGCGTGCCGGATTTTGTACTTCGGATGGCCGAAAATGACCGCCAGACCGGGTTGTATTTTTTCCGGCAGCGCGTATTTGCGGCGCAGATCCTTGCTGTACTTGGTCACGTAGCCGGGCAGGCCGAGCATGCAGGTGCCCAGACCGAGGGCGACGCCGGCGTTCATCGCATTGGTCGCGGCGATGTAGGCGTCGGCCGGGTCCGAGGCGCTGGAGGCGTAAAAGAATATCGCCGCCGGGGCGCTGTAGAAGAACCAGTCGACGCCCTTCTTTTCCAATTCGAGGTACTTGTCGATGACCGGCACGATGAACAGCTTCATGGCGTCGACGCCCTCTTTGCCCATCAGCGGGCGCATGAGCGCGAGCATCGGTGCGGAGAAGAACCACTTCATTTTCTCCATCGCCCGCAGTTGGTCGTCGGCGAACTGATGCACCTTGGCCGGCGTGTCGAAGACCAAGGCGCTCACTTCCGACGGCGGCACGCCCATGGGCGACGTTGCCGCGGCGGCGAGGATCTGCTCGAGCATCTCGCGCGACACCGGCTGGTCCTTGAACTCGCGCACGCTGCGCCGCGACAGCAGCAGGTTGTACAGACGATCGTAGTCGGCGCGCTTGGCGGCGGGAGGAAGGTCGAGCACGTCGGCCGGATGCAGGTCGCGCCCCTCGACGGTCACCGCGCCGGTCGGGCAAACGCTCAAACACGAGCCGCAGCCGATGCAGCCGAAGCCGCGCGTCTGGTCGACGCGCACTTCGCCGTCGACCAGGTACAACGGGTACCCGCGGCACACGGCCACGCATGCGCCGCACGCGTTGCATTTGTCCCGTTCGATCGTCACCGTCGCCGCTTGCGGACAACGGCCCCATGCCAACGCCATGGTTGCGCCTCCCGATTGAAAAAGTCTCCAGAATACTAACAGCGAAGGGGTGGATCGTCGAGGCGGTCGCTTACCGCCGGCGGCGGCTGCGCGTGCTTTTGACGATGCGCTTGTTGGTCGTCGGATCGTACTGCGGCGCGGGCAGGGCCGACTGATACGGGTGCTGTTGTTGCACGTTCAACCGCATGCGGATCAGCTTTTCGATGTCGAACAGGAACGGCCGTTCCTCGATGCCGCAGAAGGAATAGGCCGCGCCCGACGAGCCCGCGCGCGCCGTGCGGCCGATGCGGTGCACGTAGGATTCGGGTTCGTTCGGCAGATCGAAATTCACCACGTGGCTGATGTCGTCGATGTCCAACCCGCGCGAGGCGAGGTCGGTCGCCACCAGCACGCGCGACTTGCCGTGCTTGAAGGCGTTGAGCACGCGCTCGCGGTTCTTCTGCGTTTTGTCGCCGTGAATCGCCTCGGCGGGGATGTGTGCGTTGGCCAGGTAGCGCACCACCTTGTCGGCGCCGTACTTGGTGCGGGTGAACACCAGCGCGCGCGAGATTTCCGGCTGGGCCAGCAGGTGCGCCAGTAAAAACATCTTGTAGGGTTTTTCCACGAAATACACCCACTGCTCGACGTTCTCGACGGTCGTGGCCGAGGGCGCGACGCTCACCTCGCGCGGTTCGTGCAGCAGCTTGCCGGCCAGCTCGCGGATCGCCGACGGCACCGTGGCCGAGAACATCAGCGTCTGACGCTGTTCCGGCACGGCGGCGACGATGCGGCGGATGTCGTTGATGAAGCCCATGTCCAGCATGCGGTCGGCCTCGTCGAGCACGAGGATTTCCACCGACTTGAGGTCGACGTGGCGTTGGTTCTTCAGGTCGAGCAGGCGGCCGGGCGTGGCGACGAGAATGTCGATCCCGGTGCTCAGCGCGAGCACCTGCTTTTTTTGCGGCACGCCGCCGAAGATGACGGTGTGTTTGAGCCCCAGGTGCTTGCCGAAGTCGGCGAAGCTTTTGTCGATCTGCGAGGCCAGCTCGCGCGTGGGCGCGACGATCAGCGCACGGATGGCGCGTTTGGGGCGGCGGATTTCGCCGGCGGCCAGCCGCTGGAGAATGGGCAGGGCGAAGGCGGCGGTTTTGCCGGTGCCGGTCTGGGCGCAGCCGAGCACGTCGCAGCCGGAGAGGACGTGCGGGATGGCGATTTGCTGAATCGGCGTCGGTTCGGCGTAACCCAGTTCGTCGACGGCCGCCAAGAGGGGCGCGGAGATGTTCAGTTCAACGAAATTCATGCGTACCTTTTCTCTTCCTTGATGCGTTCAAGGCGACGGTAAACGTTAACCATTCATTGAGGAGATCCGGGAGCTCAAACGAAGGAAGAACCCAGAGGCGCGCACGGTGCGCGTATTCAGTGAAGGAACGCTTACAACGGGCGGATTATGGTCACAAACGAAGCTAACGTCAATAGCCGTTTGCAAAATTTTTTGTAACGGAATATCGGAATAACGTCGCGGTCAATCGTCGTCTTCTTCCTCGACTTCGAAGCCCTCGAAGCCTTCCTTGATCAACCAGGGCGCCATGAGTAACGCGGCGAGGGGATCAGCCCACCACCAGCCGATCCAGGCGTGCAGGCCCAGACCGAGCAGCAGGGTGAAGGAGAGATAGGAACAGGCCAGCGTTTCCTTCGCTTCGGCGCGCAGGGCGGCGCTGCCGATCGCGCGGGCCGCGCGCAGCTTGCCCCAGGAAACCAGCGGCATGACGACCAGCGACACGGCGGCCAGGACGATCCCCAACAGGCTTTCCTCCGGTGCCTGACTCACCCACAGGTTGAAGCCCGCCTGCCCGATCACGTAGGCGGCCAGCGCGAAAAAGGTGAGACCCACGAACCGGCGCACCTGTCGTTCGGTGGTTTCGACGCGTTCGCGGTCGGCCCCGCGCGCCTCGACCGCCAAACGCCACAGCAGCATCAGCGCGGCGGCGAATTCGATGATGCTGTCCAGGCCGAAGCCGATCAGCGCGATGCTGCGTGCGTTTACGCCCGCGTAGATCGCGACGCCGGCTTCGATCGTGTTGTAAACAAGCGTGCCGCCCACCAGCCACAGGGCGAGACGCAGCCAATTGCGCTTGAGGGAGGAGGACTCGTTCATCGGAGCAGTTCCTTTAACCGTAAAAAGTCAGCTCGTGCGGGAAATATAACCCTCGGCGAACGAAACGCCAGCTACGGGCACAGCAGCACGCCCTTGGCCCACAGGCAGTCGCCGCAGGTGGGGAAGGGATTACCGAAGCAGTCTTCCTCGTTGGCATCGGCCATTTCGCAGCCGCCGCAACTGACGCAGGGTGAGAACTCGAATTGCAGCACCCGCCGGCGAAAGGCGACGAAGCCCGGCTCGTTCCAGATGTCGGTCAGGTCCTGGTCGGCGACGTTGCCGATCATGTAGCGACGGATCGCTTTTTTCCGGTCGAGCACAAAGCATGTGTGCGAATGCATCAGCGCGATGCACGGACCGACCCCGCCGTCCCAACCGATCGTCGCCGCACCCTCCTCGACAAAGGGGCATCGGCCGGCCAACCCGTTGTCCATCGACGGCGGCCAGGGGCGGCCGGTGATGTCCGGGGCGACCGCGCGGATCGGCCCCGCTTGGTCGGGCCGGGTGTCGATGGCCGCGAGGCGGATTTCCGGGTTCGCGCCGTGGCAAGTGGTCGGCGACAGGCTTTGCGAGGCGAGCCAGTAGAGAATCTCGTTTTTCATTTCAGCCGTGGGCGGCAGCAGGTTCGAGACGATGACGAACTCGGCGCCCCAGCGCCGCGCCAACTCCGGCAGGCGCGGCAACTCGGCAAGGTTGCGCCGCATGGCGACGAACTCGAGGCCCAGTTTTGGCCGGTGCGGCAGCGCCATGAGCCGCCGGACGTTCTTGTCGATGGTTCCCAGGTCGGCGCCGGGCCGGATGTCGCCCAGCACCGCGCCCTGCGCGCCGTCGATCGAGACGACCAGGGTGTCCAGCCCGGCTTCGGCCAGCGCCGTGGCGCGCGTTTCGTCCAGCAGCAGACCGTTGGTGATCAGCTCAGTATTCAGTCCCAGTCGCTTGACCGCGGCGACCATCGCGGCGATGCGCGGATGCAGCAACGGTTCGCCGAAGCCCCAGAAGGCGACGGTGTGCAGCGTCGGCACGCGGCGCATGGCGTCGAGCAACCGCGCGAACATGGCCATGTCCATTTCGCCGGGCGGTTCGGTCCAACTGTTGCGGATGCAGGTGCGGCAGGTGAGGTTGCAGTGCGCCGTCGGTTCGACGTACAGCTTGCTCAGCGGCGGCTCGGCCGGCCGAACGGCGATCTGTTTGTCGATGGTGCGACGCCTCTGAGCCACGGGAATGTCCTCCGCAATTGCGGCGTCTATCTTTACGGGATTTTTCGCACGGGGCAATCGAGAAAACGGAAAAACCTCAGGCGTTGACGACGTACTCGGCTTTTTTGCGGTCGTTGTGATCGAGGATGCGTTTGCGCAGGCGGATCGATTGCGGCGTGAACTCGACCAACTCGTCGTCGTTGATGAATTCGATCGCCTCTTCGATGGTCAGCACGCGGTGGGGCTTGAGGAAATTCTTTTCGTCGCTGCCCGCCGCGCGGATGTTGGTCAGTTTCTTGGTGCGGCCCGGGTTGATCACCAGGTCGTTGCCGCGCGTGTGCGCCCCGATGATCTGCCCCGCGTAAACCTTCTCGCCCGGCCCGACGAAAAACACGCCGCGATCTTCGAGCTTCCACAGGGCGAAGGTGACCGTCGTACACGGTTCGAGGACGATCAACGCGCCGTTCGGCCGGTCTTTGATTTCGCCGGTCCAGGTGGCGTATTCGTGGAAGACCGCGTTGAGCACGCCGGTGCCGTGGGTCAGGGTGAGGAACTTGGCGCGGTAACCGATCAGTCCGCGGGTGGGGATGACGAACTCGATGCGCGAGCGGCCCATGCCCACCTCGCGCATGTTGGTGATGCGTCCGAAGCGCTGGCCCAGCGATTCGATGACCGGCCCGACGTGCGGCGTTTCGACGTCGACGATGACAATCTCGTAGGGTTCGAGCGTTTTGCCGTTTTCCTCGCGCAACACGACCTTGGGCCGCGAGACCATGAACTCGTAGCCTTCGCGGCGCATCGTTTCGATCAGCACCGACAGGTGCAGCTCGCCGCGCCCGCTGACGACGAAGGCGTCGGTGGTGTCGGTCGGCTCGACGCGCAGCGAGACGTTGGATTTCATCTCGCGCTCCAGCCGCTCCTTGAGCTTGGCGCTGGTGACGAACCGGCCCTCCTGACCCACGGTGGGCGAGGTGTTGGCCATGAAGGTCATGCTGACGGTCGGCGCGTCGACCTCGAGCAGCGGCAGGATCTTGGGATTGTCGACCGAGGTGATCGTCTCGCCGACGTTCAACTCGGCCATGCCGGTCAGCGCGACGATGTCGCCGGCGACGGCCCGGTCCATCTCAAAACGGTGCAGGCCGCGAAAACCAAGGACGTTGGCGATGCGGAACACGTCGCGCCCGCCGTCGCGGTGCACCAGCAATGCGCGGTCGCCGGGGCAAAAGACGCCCGATTCCACGCGGCCGACGGCCATGCTGCCCAGGTATTCGTCGTGGTTGAAGGTGATCACCTGCAGCGCGGGCACGTCGTCGCGATCGACCACCGGCGGCGGCGCGAACTCGCGAATGGCGGCGAACAGCGGCGCGAGGTCGACCGGCTCGTCGCGCAGGTCGTGCACCGCGTAGCCCAGCTTGGCCGAGGCGTAGACGATGGGAAAATCGCACTGCTCCTCGGTGGCGTCCAGCGAGATGAACAGATCGAGCACCGCGTCGGCGGCGGCGTGCGGATCGCAACCGGGGCGGTCGATCTTGTTGATCACCACGATCGGCCGCAGGCCGCGTGCGAGCGCCTTTTTGGTGACGAACCGCGTTTGCGGCATCGGCCCCTCGAAGGCGTCGACCAGCAGCAGCACGGAATCGACCATGCGCATCACCCGCTCGACCTCGCCGCCGAAGTCGGCGTGGCCGGGGGTGTCCACCACGTTGATGTGCAGGTCGCCGTAATCCAGGGAGGTGCACTTGGACAAAATGGTGATGCCGCGCTCGCGTTCGAGCTCGCCCGAATCCAACGCCTGTTCGATGTTGCCCTCGCCGCGCCGGAAACTGCCGGATTGCGCGAGCATTTTATCCACCAACGTGGTCTTGCCGTGGTCCACGTGGGCGATGATGGCGATGTTGCGGATTTTTTCGGGCATCCGCGCGGGCTGTTCGGCGCTCATGGTCGTCCTTTCCTGACAGGACGCGTAATCTGAACGCACAAACGCCTTTGGTCAAGGGCAAAATGCGGGAGACGAAAACGGCCTACGCGGGCAACGGATAGTACATGACGATCAGGTCGTCGCCTTCCTTGTAGAACGAGGGGATGCGCCCGACGGTGGTGAAGCCCTCTTTCTCGTAAAAGCGCAGCGAGCCGCGGTAGGACTCCATCGACGAGGTTTCCACGCGGATGAGGCGCGCGCCCAGGTGAGTCAGGGTTTCGTACAACGCCTGCAACAGGTGATGGCCGATGCCCTTGTCGCGGTGCGCGGCGTCCACGACGATCCAGTACAGATCGTAGGTGCTTTCGGTCATCGGGGTCTGGCCGAAGCAGGTGTAGCCGAGCAGCGTTTCATCCTCGCCGCCCAGCCCCAGGGCGACCAGGCAGCGGTAGCCGGATTCGGGGCGGGCGATCGCCTCGTCGATCAGTTCGAGGGCGACCTCCACCTCTTCGGCGGTGAAGTTGTCAATACGCCGCAGCAAAGCGGCCAAAGGCTCGCGATCTTTTGGCAAGATAGGACGCAGATACATCGGCTTCCTTCCTCAGTGCATCGTCGGTGATTTGCAACAGCAGCGTTCGATAATCCAACCCCACCGAATGCGCGGCGACCGACAACCCGGCTTCGTGATCCAGGTCGGGATTGGGATTGATGTCCATGACCTTCGGGTGGCCGTCGCGGTCCAGGCGCATGTCGACGCGGCCGTAGCTGGTGCCGCCCACGACCAGGAACGCGGCGCGGGCGATGCGCAGCGCGTCGCGGCGCTGTTCGGGCGACAGTTGGTCGAGGCACGGCGTGGACTTGGCGGCATACTCCGGGCTCTCGGGCAACCACTTGCAGTCGTAGGTGACGATCGGGGCCAGGTCCGGCGGGCAGGCGCTGAAATCGATGATCGTCGGCACCGCCCGGCCGGTGAACGGATTGGGGAAGATGGCCACGTTGATTTCCGCCCCCGGTAGGTACTCTTCGATGAGCATCGGGCCCGGCACGCGGCGATATAGCCAAGCCGTCTGCTTTTTCAATTCGGCCATGTCGTGGACCAGCGATCGCTGCCCGATGCCGATCGAGGCGTCGACCCGCGCGGGTTTGACAAACAGCGGGAACGGCGGCAGATCGGCCGCATGACGGGCCAGGTCGCGCGGGCTGCGCACGCACAAACCCTGCGGCGTGGGCAGGCGATGGGCGGCCAGCAGTTGCTTGCTGCGGTCCTTGGCGTGGGCCAGTTGCAGCGCGGTCGCGCCGTTGCCGGTAAAGGGGATGCCCGCCGCTTCGAGCATGGCCGGCAGTTCCGCTTCGCGCGCCGCTTCGCCCCCCAGCGTTTCGACAAGGTTGAACACGACGTCGATGCGCTCCTCGCGCAGGCGGGGCAGCACGCCGGCCAGCGAATCGTTCACCTGCAGCAGGATGGTGGCAAGGCCCGCTTCTTCCAGAATGTCGGCGATGTGCCGCGCGGTGCGCGCCACCTCGGCGTCGGCCTCCAAGGAAAAAAGGCCCGGTCCGCTCGTCGGCGTTCCCTGGCCTTCGAAGTCGATGTTATGAATGACGGCGACCCGCTTGGGTCGTCGCGCTGATGGTTCGTCAAGATCCGGCAAGACTCGTTTCCCTCCTCGCCTTACGGCGCAACTCACCACCGTAAATTGTCGATATCGTAGATCGCTGTAAACCAAAGTCAAGAAAAATGATTTCCGGACGGTTAAAAAAAAGGGAAGGCGGCAATCAGTCGAAGTTCAGCAGCAGCTCGAGGCGCTCGCTCAGCACGTTCGCCAGCAATTCGCTGCCGAACCGATTCAGATGGACCTGGTCGTCGACGAACAGGATCGATTCCCGGCGATCGATAAACTCCGGGTAATCGTGAAAGAAATTGGGCAAGGCGAATCGGACGGAAAGAAAAACCGCCAAACCGGTGCAGATGACCCAGACAGGCAAGATAACGACAATGCATGCCCAGCGGCCGCCTTTTGAGTGCGCCAATCGTTGTTCCTGGTCTCAGTCGTTCATTCCGCTCACACCCAAGGCTATGTCGGCAAGTTAATACTGCCTCTTAATGCATCTCCGAGAAAATTAAAAGTTAAAACTGCCGGGAGATTATCGGGCCGGATTTGTGTTTCAAGGCGTCACTCGTTCGGCGCCCGATGGTCCAACAGCGGTTCGATATGTTCGGTCAGCACATCGGCCAACAGGTCGGCGCCGTATCGGGTCAAATGAACGGATCTGTCGACAAAGAGAAATCCGCTGCGCCGATCGGCGAATCGCGGGTAGGGATCGACAATCGCCAAATCCAGCTTCCGGTAAAGGGATCTGCTCAACGCGATCATGGTTTCCGCGTTTGCCGATTTCAGATAGAGTTCCGCAAAGGTCGGTTCCAAGACAAATAAGGCGCTCCCGCCGCTCTCGGCGACGATCCGGTTGGCGCTGGCCAGTTGTTGCGAATAGTCATGGATGAACTGCCGGTCCGGTCGCTTGCTGTAAAAATCGTTCCAGGAGAAATTGAAAGTAACCACGCGCGGATGAAACTTGTTCACCAACGCCGGCAGCTCGGGCAGACAGTCGATCAAGCGCATGCCGTCGATTCCGCCGTTTAGGACGACGATGTCGGGAAACAAATTCTGTAGCCGCTTTTCCAGCAATCTCGGATAGGAATAAGGCCAATCGTCGCGAAACGGACTTCCCTTGGTCGAAGAACCGCCCAAACACATAATGACCGGACACGTCCGGTCGCTCGCGAAGGTCGAAAAATCGTGTTTGGCTTCGATGGGCATGTTGAAATTGCGCGATGTCAGCCAAGGCAGCGCCGCCGCAAGAACGGTCAACAAAACGAAAAATAGAAGGATGATTATCGAATATAGCACGGTATCAAGCAGGCGATGCCGTAGAGGTCGAAAAAAAAGGAGGACGGGATAGCATCCGAAAACGCTCCAGACGAATAAGAGACATGCAACGACGAGCAAGAACGCCTTAGTCGCGTTCGTGCCGGTAATTTGATGAGCGTTGGCAAACAGCATGAAGGCCGTCAACCACAAACTGCCCAGGAATTGCGTGAGGAGGAAGCGGTGGCGATAGAGGGCCAAGCGTGAATTTCTCGAAATAATTATATCAATGCAAGCGGTGAACATTATTGCCAGAATCAGTCCGGCGGCGGCCGTCAGCGGCCAGGGAAGAAGCGGGCTGAGATCCAGCGTCCGGACGCGGCCGTTGTTGTGGCGCACCGATAGCCGGGAAATAAACGGCGGCAGCGAGCGGAAGTGCATGAAGTGCCGATCGGGCTGAACGACGATCGACAGTTCCCGCGATGGTTTCGGCAACAAGTTCGGCCAGAACGGTACGACGAATCGATCGACCGAATCCGTTTCCGCGGCGAGCGGCAGATGGAATTCGACGAGGCCGTCGCGAGAGCGATAGTACCCCGCGGGAAGCGAAATAAAATTAGATATTCGTGCGAAAATAAACTCACTTCCGCCGCTCTCGGCGATCAGCGAAACGGCGGCCGAACGTCTTTCATCCAAAGAGATGACGATGGCTTCGACCTGAGAAAAATCCAACCCCGACAGGGTAAAGGACGTCAGACTCAACTGATGGTCGTTGAGCGGTTGAATATGCAATTGGTAATCGTGCAGATAATTATTTGCTTCGAACTGGAGGGAGAGATACGTGCAAAAAACGGTGCAGATGAGCCATGCAGGCAAATAGCGGGCAACCTTGGCCCCTTGGCGGTGAATGGGCGACAATCGTCGCGTCGCGATTCGCCCGTCCATTCCGCTCACACCCACGGCTGCGCCCGCGGATCGAATTTGTCTCTCAATGCGTCGCCGATAAAATTGAACGCCAAGACCGTCAGCATGATCGCCACGCCGGGGACCAGCGAAAGATGCGGGGCGAACAGCAGGTAATCGACGCCGCTGTTGAGCATCGCCCCCCAGGTGGGGATATCCTGCGGGCCCAGACCGAGGAACGACAGGCTGGCCTCGGCGAGGATCACCCCGGCCATGCCGAAGGTCGCCTGCACCACCACCGGGGCCAGCACGTTGGGCAGCACGTGCCGCCACATGATGCGCGCCGGGCTCGCTCCGTAAGCCTTGGCCGCCAGCACGAACTCGCGCTCGCGCAAGGAGAGCACCTGGCCGCGCACCAGCCGCGCGAAGCCGGTCCAACCCAGGATCGACAGGGCGAGGATGATGTTGAACAGGCTCGGGCCGAGGATGCCGGCGACGGCGATGGCCAGCAGGATGCCGGGGAAGGCCAGCAGAACGTCGACCGCGCGCATGACCAGTTGGTCGACCGCGCCGCCCAGGTAGCCGGCCAGCAGGCCGATGAGCACGCCGACGCACACTGAAATCGACACGACGATCAGCCCGACCAGCGCCGACGCGCGCGCCCCGACGATCAGCCGCGAGGCCAGATCGCGCCCCAGTTCGTCCTGCCCCAGCCAGTGCGCGCCCGAGGGCCCGGCCAGCGAGCGGTCCAGGTCCAGCGCCTCGGGATCGTGCGGGGCCAGCCACGGGCCGAAGAGCGCGCCCACGGCGAGCAGCGCCAGCAAAACCAACCCGCTGACGGCGACCGGCGATCTCATGACGTCCCCAGGCGGATGCGCGGATCGACCGCCGCGTACAGCAGATCGACCAGCAGGTTGACCACCACGTAGCCGAGGCTGAAAAACAGCACGCAGCCCTGCACGACCGGGTAGTCGCGGCTTTGCAGCGCCTCGATGAACAGCGTGCCCAGGCCCGGCCAGGCGAAGACGTTTTCGGTGATCACCGCGCCCGACAGCAGCGCGCCCAGTTGCAGCCCGGCGATGGTCACCACCGGAATCAATGCGTTGCGCAGCACGTGCTTGAACAGCACCGTGCGCTCGGGCAAGCCCTTGGCGCGGGCGGTGCGCACGAAATCTTCGTTGAGAATTTCCAACACGCTGGCGCGGGTCATGCGCGAAAGGATCGCGGCCAGCGCCGTGCCCAGGGTGATCGCCGGCAGCGCCAGCGACAGCCACCCTTCGTTGCCGCCGACGGGAAACCATTCGAGGTGCAGCGAGAACAGCCAGATGAGCAGCGGTCCGAGCCAGAAATTGGGCATCGACACGCCGACGAGCGCGACGAGCATCGAGACGTTGTCGAAGGCGCCGTATTGTTTGACCGCCGCCAGCACGCCGATCGGAATGGCGATCAGCAGCGCGACGAGCATCGCGGCCAGCGACAGCTCGACGGTCGGCCCGAGGCGCTCCAGCAGCACCTCGCGCACCGGCTTGCGGTAGAAGAAGCTCTCCCCCAGGTCGCCCTGCGCCAAGCCGCCGAGGAACCGGCCGTACTGCGTGGGGAGCGGATCGTTGAGGCCCAGGTTTTCGCGCAGCGCTTCCTTGTCGGCGGTCTCCGCCGTTTCGCCGAGCATCACCTCGACCGGATCGCCGGGGATCAGGTGGAGAAAGAAAAACACGAGCGTCACCACGCCGAAGACGGTCGGCGCGAGGAACAGCAGCCGGCGGGCGACGTAGCGGATCAACGCAGCCTCACCCGCGCATCCAACAGCAGCGCCCGGTCGGGGTAGGCGCGCACCGGGTTGAGGTCGATTTCGGCGAGCGCCGGGTGCTGCGCCAGTTCGCCCAGGCGCACCAACAGTTGCGCCAGCGCCTTGCGGTCGACGCCCGGCCGGCCGCGGAAGCCGTCGAGCAGCTTCTGGCCGGGCAGTTCGTCGATCATCTGGCGCGCCTCGGTGAGCGTCAGCGGGGCCAGGCGCAGGCTGACTTTCTCCATCGCCTCGGCCGCCGTGCCGCCCCAACCCAGCAGGACGACCGGGCCGAAGCTCGGGTCGCGCTTGGCGCCGGCGATGAATTCGAGCCCCGGCGCGGCCATGGGCATGAGCAGCGCGCCGGCGAAGGTGGCGTCGGGCAGGTGTCGGGCGAGGTTTTCCTTGAGCTGTCGGAACGCCGCGCGGATTTCCTTGGCGCCGCGCTTGTTGAGCAAGATGCCCTCGACGTCGGTCTTGTGCGTCGCCGCGGGGCTTTCCACCTTCAGCGCGACCGGCGCGTCGCCCCAGGCCGCGGCGGCGGCGACCGCTTGCTTCTCGTTCGCGGCGAAAGCGAACGGCGGATGCGGCAGGCCGTAGCAATCGGCCAGCGCGAAGCATTCGTCCTGCCGCAAAAACGCGCCGCGCGGTTTGTCGGCCAGCAGCGCCTCGGCGGCGGCGGCGAGTTTCACGCGCGGGGTGCGCCGGGGCGCGGCCTGTCGAAAACGGTGGTGGTCGCGGCGGGCGGCCAGCGCGGCGACGGCTTCCTCGGCCGTTTCGAAGATCGGGAACTGCGTGAATTTCTTCATGCGCGTCAGTTCGTGCGGCCAGGTGTAGAGCACCAGGGCCATCGGCCGGTCGTATTTTTCCGTCAACTGCCGCGCGCGGTCGACGATGCGCTCAGGCACGCGCGGATCGTAGGCGGACAGGTACACGAACAGGAAGATCACCGCGTCGACCTGCGGCTGCGCCATCACCGAATCCATGATGTGCAGGTAAGCTTCGATTTCGAAGAGGTCGCCCAGGTCCAGCGGGTTGCTCAGCTTGATCACGTCGGCGCGCACGTGCCGACGCACATCTTCATAAAAGCTTTGCGGCAGGCGGGCGAAGCGCATGCCCGCCTCGGCGCACTTGTCGGCGGCGATGATCGCGTGGCCGCCGCTGCGGCTGACCACGACCACCTCGTTGCCGCGCATCGGCGGCAGCAGGAAGGCCTTGATCGCGTTGACCGTGTCGCCGAATTTTTCCGCGCGCACCGCGCCGGCCTGACGCAGGGCGGCGGTGACGACCGCGTCATCGTTCATCAGCGCGGCGGTGTGCGAACCGGCGATGCCCGCGCTGGCCGCGCTGGTGTTGGCTTTGTGCACGACCACCGGCTTGGGGCAGGCGCGCAGCGTTTCGAACAAGCGCCGGCCGTCGGGGATCGACTCGAGGTAGGCGAGGATGAGGCGCGTGGCGTCGTCGCCGGCCATCGCGGGGATCAGGTCGTTTTCGTCGACGTCGAGCTTGTTGCCCATCGAAGCGAAACGGCTCATGCCGATGCCTTCTTCTTCAAGATGATTGGCGTACAGCAGGCCGACGCCGCCCGACTGCGTGATGATGCTCACCGGGCCGAGCGGCGGCATGGGCATGACGGGGAAGGGCACGGCCAGGCCGCTGCGCCGGTCGACCACGCCGATGCCGTTGGGACCGATGAAGCGGATGTCGTTTTCCGCCGCGATGCGCTTGATCTCCTCGGCCAGTTGCGCCCCCGGCGCGCCCAGCTCGTTGAAGCCGCCGGATTCGACGATGATCCGCTTGACGCCGTGGGCGGCGCATTCGCGGAAGATGTCCGGGATCGTCTGCGCCGGGGTGAGCACCACCGCCAGATCGACCTGTCCCCGGCATTGGTCGAGCGAGGGCACGATCGGATGCCCGGCGAGCGCGCCGCCGCTGCGGCCGATCAGGCTGATGCGCCCGCGGTACGCGAACTTCAACAAATTGCTGACGATGCGTTGGCCCAGGTTGCCTTCCCGCGTCGAGACGCCGAACACCGCCACATGGTCGGCCGCAAAAAAACCGTGCATCTTCGACTCCCTTGGCAGAATATTTCCAAGCTAGCGGTCCGGCCCTTGCCCGTCAAGGCGAAGACGGGCGATGATAAAAACGATTGGCGGCCGCGGACGAGAGCTTGTACAATCCGGCCCCCGACAGGTGAAGGAAGAGCATGAACGACAAGCTGAGCAAACAGGAACGGCTGACGGCGATGGCGACGGCCACGCCGGAGGAAGGCGTGCAACTGCTGGCCGGGCAAGCGGCCGAGGACGCCTTCGCGCTGATCCTGGAGCATCCGAACCCCGCCGCGATCGTCGCCCTGCTGCCGGTGCAGGAGGCCTACCTCATGCTGCACGAAATCGGCGCGGAGGACGCGCTGGCGCTCCTCGAACTGTCTACGCCCGAGCAGGTGCAGGGCTTCATCGACATCGACTGCTGGGACAAGGACCGGCTCAACCAGGCCAAGACGCGCACTTGGATGATGCTGCTCCACGAATTGGCCGACGAAGCTTTCATGCACAACCTGCGCGAAATGGACCTGGCGACGCTGGTCGTGTTTTTCGGCGAGCACATGCGCGTGCACAAGATCGAGAATCCGGACGACGACATCCCGGTCGACGGCCCGGCGATGCTCACGCCCGACCGGCGCTACCTGGTGGAGTTCACCTGCCGCGAAGAACATGGGAAGTTGGTCAACGCGCTGTTGATGCGCATCTATAAACACGACTTCGATTTCTTTTATTACCTGCTCGAAGCGGTGTACTGGGAGACGGGTCCCGAGGTCGAGGAACTGGCCTACCGTCAGCGTCGCGAACGCATGGACCTGCGCACGATTCCCGATTACTACAGCGCGCTGGAGATCATGACCACGGTCGACCTGAAGACCTTTACGCCGCCGCGCAAGACCGCGTCGCCGCCACTGGCCGACGAGCCGGGCGGCAAGGTCGGCAGCGAGCGGTTCCTCACGCGTTACGATCACGCCGACAGCCTGCTGCGGCGGTTGTTGGCGGAGAATTTCCCCGAGCGCGACGGCATCGCCTTGGAGGTGATGGGGCTGGCCAACATGGCCGTGGTGGCGCATCGGGCGTCGTTCATCGATTTGGACAAGGTGCGGCAGATCGTGGCGACGACCGACGGGCTGCTCAACATCGGCCTGCAATACCTGGCGGGCGACGACCTGCCCACCGCGCGGCAAACGATGATCTATCACCGTGCGTTGGACATCCATAAGATCGGCCGCACGCTGGTGGTGCAACTGGCGCGCCGGGCGCGCTCGCTGCCGCAACGCGCGGCGGTGGACGGCAAGTCGCCCGAGCAGTTGCTGCTGGACGGACCGGAACGCGATCTCGCGCTCGGCCTGCTGCTGCCGCACCCGGTGCGGCTGGTCGAGGGCCGGGAGGAAGTCTGGAACGAACTGGCGCAAGTGCGGCAGGCCGAAACGCGACTGGACGCCGTCGAGGCGCTGGTCGATTTGATGCACGACAAGCTGGGCTTCACGCCCGAGTTCGTCAGCCACCTGTTTTTGTCGCGTGCGAACATCGACCAGGCCGCCGAACTGTCGTACCGCGTGCTGTTCAACACCTTCCGCTGTCACGATCTGCTGGGCCGCACGCCGGCGCCGATGCCGCTGACGCCGGCCGACATCGCGGCGCTGAACGCGCTGCTCGAAACCGTCGACGGCCACCCGAGCCTGCCCGCGGCCAAACGCGCCGAACTCGAGGCCTGGGTGCGCGAAGCCGTGGGCGAGCGCGCCGAACTCGTGCTGGCGATCCTCGATCGCTACCAGGGCGGCCTGGCCCGGGAATTGGCCGACCCGGGCATCAACCCGGCCTTCCGCAAACACGTGCTGGTGAAGCTGCGGTAAACGGGCGAGGGTGGTTTATTCGTCGCGTCGCGGGGGCGTCGCGGTATTTTTGATCACCGCCAGATGGGAGTAGCGGAACGGCTCCAACGCCGCGAAGAGAAAATCCGCAAACTCGTTTTTCAGGTCGTCGATGGTCCACCAATGGACGTAGAAGAGATGTTTTTTGGATTCGGCTCGGATCGGCGACACCAAAAACGCGCCGCCGGCGGCGAGACCGTTTTTGATGTTGGCGAAGGCCTGCCGCAATTTTTCCCGCACCACGATGTGCTGGATGACGTCGATCATGAGCACCAGGTCGAACGAGCCGGCCGGCGCGCGTTCGGTGATATCGGCTTTCTCGTAGCGAAATTCGGGCCACCGCGCACGGAACTCGTCGAATAGAACGTCGGTGATGTCCACTCCCAGGTAATCGCGCACGCCGCGCTCGTACAACAAGCCGGAGAAAAACCCGTTGCCGCAGCCGATTTCGAGAACGCGCGCCGTGGGCAGGTCGATGTCGTTTTGCTCGATGATCGCGAAAAGACGATCGGCGGCTTCCAGGTACATCAGCCGGTTTTCTTCTTCCTTCAAGCCCTCGTCGCCGGGGCCCGCTAAAGACATGCCGTGTTTGACGAAGCGGTCGCGCCAATACGACTCGGCTTGGTAGTCCTCACCCGTCTTGTATTTGGCCGGGTCCACGACCAATTTACGCAACGCGTTGCGCGCATATCCGATCGGATTGGTGGTCAGCTTTTTCCAAACGTCTTTTCGGTTGTTCGCCATCTGCTCGACAATTCTCCACACTGAATTCGGCAGCCGGCGCCGTGGGCGCGCGACGGCGGATCAGGAACCCTTCGTTTGTCAACACGGATCGTAGTCGGCCAGGGCGGGTTGATCAAGCGCTTTCGCCGGCCAAACCCGCACGCGCAGGCGGTCGGTCGCGTCACCCCGACCGACCAAGGCCCGTCGGGCCGATCGTCGGCGTCTCCGTCCCGGTGCGAAAATGCCGGCGGAGGAAAAATTTCCAAGATCACTGCGCCGCCGGCGCCGCCGTTGCCGCGACCGTCTACGGCAGCGGCGCCGGGCTCGCGGTTGGTTCGCCCAAAGCGAAAATTTTCGGAGGGCGGCCGTCGCCCCGGACCACGGTCACCAGCGTACCCGAGCGCAATTTGGAATCGTGGTGTCCGGTATAGTACACCTTTTTCTTGATGTCCTCGGCTGCCAGCACCGTGAGCTGATGCGGGAAGCCGTGTTTTGATTTATCGGCGCACGACGCCAGCGTGGCGTTGGGCTTGATCGTCTCGAGCACCTCCAGCGAAATGCCGTGTTTGCTCATGTGGTGCGGCGCCTTGAGCACCTGACAGCGCAGCGGGCGATAGGTCGCCTTGTCGGGATCGATCAGTTGCTCGCGATTGCTCGTCTTGACCAACTCGGGAAATTCCTCGGTCACGCGGGCCCACGCGTCGAACTGGGCATCGCCGCCCAGGATGATCGTGTTTTGCTTCAAGGGGTCGTAAGCCGAGAGGTTGCGTTTCTCGATCTCGCTCCGCTTAGGCTTTTTCACGTAGGGTTCGGCGATATCGGTGGTCGGGTAATCCAACTTGATGACGATCGAGGCGTTGTTAATGTTGGTGCCGAAGGTGTCGTAGCGATTTTTCAGCAGGATCGAGGGCGAGAGCACCTGCACGCGCACCATGTTGACGATCGTTTCGTACCCGCTGGTCGGGCGAACGAATTTGATCTCGCCATGCTCGTAAAGCAGCTTGATCAGATCGTAATGGATTTTGGAAACGTGACGGAATCCGCTGTCCCAGAACTGGTGGATCGGCACGTTGTTTTGCAGGCACCAGTTGATGACGCCCTTGAGGCCGATCGTGTGGTCGGCGTGCGGATGCGTGGCGCAGATGAAGGCCAGCTCGTCGATCTTCAATTTCTGCAAGGCATCGACGGTCTTGTCCGCGTCGTTGCAGTCGATCACCGCCCCGATGATTTTTTTGACGCCGCCGTTTCGGCTTTCGCTGTGGGCGGGCGGAAAACGCACGATCAGCGAATCGCCGTCGCCGACGTTGAGCGTGACCAGGCACAGCGCTTCGGGCGTCAGACAATCCTTGAGCTTGTCTTGAACGGACTTGGCCATGGCGCTACTCCTTTCTCGACTTGGGACCGGCGAAGGAGCGGTCGACCAGCCGAGCGATCGTTTGGCGATCGGTTTCCGTCCCGCTTTCGGCGTGTTTCACGTTGAGCATGCGTACGTGATATTTGATTTCCTCGCGCGCGAACTCGCGTCCTTTGTCCCAGTCCAGCAGCAGATGTTCGAGGCGCGCCTGTTTGCGGCCGATGGGCTTGTAATCGTCGTTCAGCAGGCGACCGTCGACCAGGTAGAAGACGTCGCCCTCGCGCAGCTTGCGCGGCGCCGTAAAACCGACGAACGCTTCGACCTGCTTGGTTTTCATCACGTCGATCGTTTCATCCTGCCAAAGATCGAGCGTCAGGGCATCCTTTTTACTCGCTTTGTGCTTGGCGCGCAGCAGACGCACCACGCCATCGTCGAACACCTCGTCGACGACGACTCGCTCGGAGTGAATCGTCGGCGCGCGTTTGGGAATTTTCACGCTCATGACACGCCCCCGCTTTGGTACGATTTGACGGCGCCGTGTTGGTCGACGACGAACAGTTGGATTTCCATTCCCTCGTCCGCCTGATCGTCGATGATGATGAAGCTGCCGTGGCAATCGTTCTTGGTCAGAAAATGTCCGGTGTTCCAGACATGGATGTTGGTTTCCGGCATCAAGCGCTGGTAGTCGAACTCGGACGAAGCGGTGTCGGCGCGGCCGGGCACGTGGGTGTGGCCGAAAATGAAAACCCCCGGCTTCTTGCCGCGGTAAAGGACGAGGTATTCTTCCATGGCCTGTAGTTGACCGCCGTCGATCGGCCGGTCGCGCAAACCCCCTTTACCGGTGACGAAATCCCAAAATCCCTCGAAACCGTGAATGAGGCTGAACAGTTTCGTCCGCCATTCCTCCTGATAGGAGAAGGCGTTGGCGGCCGCCTGGTAACGGGCCGTGCTTTGGAAAAATTTGCGGCGGGCGACGCCCAGATCGCCATATTGTTTGATCATCTTCGGCATGGTCGCGCCCATGGTCTGGATGCGGCACAGGTAATGTCCATGGGTGGCCAGCACGGTTTTGCCTTTGACTTCGAATTCGATATCGGGATATTTGATGTAAAACTTATGGCGAAGCGTCAACGGCACCACCCCTTCGAAGAACGAATCGTCGAAGCGGTCCTCGAACAGCAAATTTGACTTTTTAAACGCCTCGCCGCCGGCGGCGAGAGGCTTCATGAAATTCTTTTCGGTCGCCAGCAGGTCCCATACCTTGTAATCGTGATTGCCCGGCAGATAGGCCATTTCGCCGACGCCGATTTTGCCTTCGCCGAAAAATTCGTCCAGCCAGGCGGCGAAGGCATAGTGCGGCGTTCCCTCGTCGGGGCGACCCCCGAAAATGGCTTCGGTGAAGGAGGCGTAATTGACATCGATGAAATCGCCCAACAGAATAACTTTTTCGTAAGGTCCTTTTTCTTTCCAGAAGCCGTACAAATTTTTGCGCAGGGTCGGATCGACCAGCGAGCATTCCGGCGCGCCGAAATGCGGGTCGGATATCACTAGGTGCTTCGCCATGATTCATCCCTCCGAATGTTGATTTTGGTTGCGGTGATTCCCCCACCTCCTTATAGGACAAACGATTGCCGAAATCAACAATGACGGGAAGTTATACGGCGCAAAGGGGCAAGGCGTTTGGGATAATGAAATGATGACAATAACCGACGCGCAGCGCGGCGGGTGCGGTCGTTTACAGCACCTCGATCTTGAAGGCGACGGTGCGCTCGGGCTTGTTCAGTTCCGCGGGGCGTACGAGGATGGCGGTGACAGTCGTTTTGCCGCTTTGGCGCGCCTTGAAGGTGTAAATGCGTTTCATGATGCCGCCCGACAGATCGTTGCTTTCCATTTGGAGGTCTTTCTCGACGAGCTCGACGATCGTCTCGTCCTCGATGTCGATTTGCCAGATGAAATCGCTTTCGGTGGACAACTCGAGGGTGAGGATCGCCTGCTGGCCGTCGCGCAGGAATTGCGTGTTGCCGGCGTCGGCTTCGCTGAATTGCAGCGGTTCGCCGCTGCAGGCGAGCAGAGCGAAAGCAAAGATGAGCGCAACCGAAACAAGCTGGACGCGGCCGAATTTCATGTCGTTCCTCCAGGGGAAAGTCGACGTATCCTAGCGCGGTCGACAGCAAGGAACAACCGGAGGAAAGGACCGACGCTCACAGGTCAGGAGCCTTCCTCTAAAAAGGTTGGGAAATGTATTTGCCGGTTCTGGATTAAGGGACAAGCCCGCAATAACGGCCCCGTTCACTCCACCTTGATGGTCAACGTGAACTGCTTGATTCTCTCGTCGTCTTTCCAGGGGCGGGAGAGCCAGGCGTCGATATTGGTTTTGCCTTTGGTTTTGGCCTTGAGGAAGAAGAGCATTTTAACCGGGCCGCCCATGAGCATCGGGTTGCCGACCTGGGTTTCCTTTTTGGTCATGGCCACGATCGCCTCGTCGGCGATTTTGACCTGCCACATGTAACCGGTGCCGCCGGCCATCTCCAAGCTAAGGATCGCCTCCTGCCCCACGGCCAGCGACTGCGTTGTCCCGGCGTCCGGTTCGCTGAAAAACATCGGTTCGGCGGCCGCGAACGCGAGCGCCGACACCCCGACCAGCGCCATCGTCACCCAAAAAAGGCGGTATTTCATTTAGTGTTCTCCCCGCTTGAGGCAACTTATTCTACCATGATGAAAAGGAATGACAAACGGATGCATTTTGCGGCTGTTTCGGGCATAATGTTCGACCTGGAGGTGCCCCATGGTTCGCTGGATCAAACTCGTTCTTTGCCTTTTGCTGATGCTGTCGTTGACGATCGCCTGCGGCGACGATGACGACGACAACGACGACAACGACGCGACCGATGATGACGACGACACGACGGACGACGACACGACGGACGACGACACCGGCGATGACGACACCGGCGATGACGACACGTCCGACGACGACACGCTCGACGACGACACGCTCGACGACGACACCGGCGACGACGACACGCTCGACGACGACACCGGCGACGACGACACCGACCCCGGCGACGCGATCGAGCCGACGGCGGGGTATTTGTCGCGCAAAGCCGAATACCTGCAGTACTGCATCGACAACAACACGCCGGCCAACAGCGGGTGGAACGGCCAGGTGTGCCTGCTGGTCAACGACTCGACCGAGTTCAACGAAACGCGCATCGACGAGTCCTGCGACAAGATCAACAACCGCGAAGACTGCGCCGACTTCAATCTCAACACGATGCTGCGCCTGCTCTACCTGCAGGAGGATCATCCGAATTTCAGCGCCGAAACGCTGGCGCAGATGCGGCAGGCCGTGCTCGATTTCAAGTACTGGCTCGACGAACCCGGCGAAGACGAAATGTGCTGGTGGTCGGAGAACCATCAGATTCTGTTCCATACCGCCGAACTGCTGGCCGGCCAGTTGTTCAAGGAAGAGGTTTTCTCCAACAACGGTGAAAACGGTCAGTTTCACATCGACCACGCGACGCCGAAGATTCTGCGCTGGCTCGATTTCCGCGGGAAGTTCGGCTTTTCGGAATGGCACAGCAACGTCTATTTCAATGAGGACATGCCGGCGCTGCTGAACCTGGTGGACTTCGCCGAGAGCGAGGAAATCCGCACCAAGGCCGCGATGGTGTTGGACATCATGGCTTTCGATTTCGCCAACAACTTCTACAAGGGCCTGTTCGCCACGGTCCACGGGCGCACCTACCAAAGCAAGCTGCTGGCAGGGCTGAACGATTCGATCACCGAACCGGCGTGGGTGATGCTGGGCCTGGGCGACTACAACGAGCGCGACAACTTCTCGGCCGTGCATCTGGTCACCAGCGCCTACACACCGCCCGCGATTCTGGAAGAACTCGCCGCCGACGCGGAGCAGGCCACCGAACACAAGCAGCGCGATTCGATCGACATCGCCGCCGGGCCGGACTACGGCATCGGTTACGAAGCGTGGGACGACATCATGTTCTGGTGGGGCATGACCGGTTACGCCGCGCCCGATATCGCCGGGGGCACGCTGCTGATGGTCGACGAGTTCGACATGTGGAACGGCTTCTTGTGGCAAGACATTCAATTCCTGCGGATTTTCGTGGGCAGCCCGCTGGTGCCGTTCCTCACCGGCCTGATTCCGGAGATGACGGAAGGGCCGGCGCTGCAGTCGATGTCGACCTACACCTACCGCACGCCGCACTACCAACTCAGCGGTGCGCAGGATTACAAGCCGGGCATGTGGGCGGCGCAGACGCACATCTGGCAGGCGACGATCGACGCGGACGCCTACGTGTTCACGACCTACCCGGGCGGCTTCTCCGACGATTACATGGCCGGGCCGTGGACGGGCGGTTGGACGCCGCGCGCGACGTTCTATCAAAACGTGGGCGTCATTCAGTATGAGCGCGTCTCGATTCCGCTCCTCGAAGAGTTCCTGCTGGTCGATTACACCCACGCATACTTCCCGCGCTACGAGTTCGACGAGGCGTATCAGTCCGGCCATTGGCTGTTCGGGCGCAAGGGCGAGGGCTACGTGGGTTTGTGGTCGGAAAACGAGCCGTACTTCGCGGTCGATCCGCCCGAGGATGCTTACGAAGTGATCGCCGACGGGCGGGAAAACGTGTGGATCGTCGAGTTGGGCGACAGCGAGCACGGCACCTTTGCCGACTTCATGGCCGACCTGGAGAATGCGACGATCACCGTGGGCGACCAGATCGCCTTCGCTTCGCCCAGCCAGGGACCGATCACGGTGGGCATGACCGGTCCGATGACCGTCGACGGCGAAGAGGTCGACCTCGGGCCGTTCCCGCGCTTCGACAACGACTACGCGCAACAGGAATTCGGCACGAACCGCACGATCGTCGAGTTCAACGGCCGGCGCCTGGATTTGAATTTCGAAACCGGTCAACGCCGCTACTGGAACGAGTTCTGATTCGTCGCGTCCATCCGCGTTAGCCAAGAAATGCGGCGTGAGGGGGGCGGAAGATGGGTGAGGACGGCGACCGTTTTCCCGTCGTGACCAAGCGGAGCATGGCTTGGTTTTATGTGATGATCGCCGCGTTCGCCGCGGTCTATCTGCTGTCGCTGGCCCCGGCGGTGCTGTCGGGCGCCGGCGTCCTGGATCACGGACAAATCGCGCGCCTCGATAAGATCTACGACCGCATCCGCGAAGGGAACTGGTTTGCGCCCGCGCTCTTCGTTTTGGTTTTGATCAACGTCGGTCTCGTTTTTCGTCAGGTCTCTCCCCGCCGGCGCGAACTCCTTTGCACCGGCGACCGGTTCGTCATCGAAGGTCGCGAGTACGCGCTGACCGACCGGCCGGCGCGTCCGGGCAAGTGGTCGTACTCGTACGCCGGCACGATGGGCGTCGCCCTGGCGCTGTGCGACGCCGCCGGCAAGCGATTCGTTTTGGGACTCAAAGACGTCGTGTGCGAAGAAAATCAGTACGGCCCGCTGCTGGCCGAACATTGCGATTTCTACCTGGAGAAAAAGGCGGATTCGCTACGGTTCATCGCGCGGTTGAAGGAAGCGAAGATGCTCGACCTGCCTGACGAACCGGCCGACGCCTGGTCGGCCGGCGCGCGCGCGCCCTTGCGTTTGCTGCTGAATCAGTCGGTCTCCGCATTCAAAACGTGGCTGCCGTTGTCGCTCGGCTTTTTCGTCGGCATCTACGCGCTCGTCGGGCTGGCCATGTTGCTGCGTAAGCTTTGCGGCGGCTCGGACGCGGTCGCTTATGTGGTGACCGTGATCGGCGCGTTCGCCATGATCATCGGCGCGGTGGTCTACGGCACCAAACGCCTGCGCCGCAAGGATTTGCGTCTGGAAATCGACC
>ERZ795059.1708-NODE-1708-length-24090-cov-8.396880_pt1 | contig 24090 bp, 21 predicted proteins | sample MGYA00375143_ERZ795059 | MGnify/ENA primary metagenome ERZ795059 (study PRJEB30188, sample SAMN05720168) | activated sludge metagenome | isolation source: Anaerobic digester | place: USA | collected 2015-01-07 ... | reverse complement strand
TCGTAGAAGCGGTTGCCCTTGGTGTAGTCGGCCTCGCCCGCCAGCACCGGTGCGACGAACTGGGGCAACAGCGCCGGATCCATCTGCCCGTCGCCATCCAGCTTGACGATCACGTCGGCGCCGGCCGCGATCGCATGACGGTACCCGGTCATCACCGCGCCACCGACGCCGCGGTTCTGTTCGTGGAAGACCACCTGCAGCCTGGGATCGTCGCACTGCGCCTGCAGCAGTTTCCCGGAACCCTGCGGGCAGGCGTCGTCCACGGCGAAAATCAGGTCGACCTCGGGGCCGATCCTGCCGATGAGCTCCACGACGTGCGCGGCGACCTTGTAGCAGGGGATCACCACGGCGATGACGCGTCGGTGCGCATCCACCTGCATCCCATCGCAAGCGGGCGGCGCCAGTGCGTGCGTCACTTCGCTCATTGCGCCGGGCAGGGAATCGTGTCGACCGAACGCTGCGCCAGCAAGGCGCCGGACACCCGATCCTGCAAGGTGAACCGGGTGCCTTGGAAGACCCATTTCCCGGTTGTCGCCCGATCTTTCTGTCCGGCTTCCGCCCAAAGCTTGCGTGCGTTCCCGGGGCTTTCGACGAAGATCGACACGCCACCGGCAGCAAGCGCGCCTGCATCCCAGGCCACTGTCGCGATCGCAACCGGCGTTTCACCGCACTCGACGCCGCTCAATTCAACGGTGACGTTTTCCGACGGCAGCGCCGGGGCAACAGCCTCTGCGGGCGCGCTGGCCGCGGGCACGGGGGCGGCAACCGGCGCAGGCACGTCCGGGACTTCCTGGCTGCAACCGGCAACGCCGAGCACGCCAGCCAGCATGAGTGTCCACTTCATTGTTTCTTGACTCCTTTGGCAAAACCGGCGCGGCGTGCCTTGGCGTATTCGACCACGCGTCCCACCCTGCCCTTCAGCGATAGCGCCGGTCGTTCGATGACGTGCCACGACACGATGCCGAGGACGATCGCCACCAGCGCACTGGCCAGGAAATTCGGCATCGGCGTGATCCCGGGGAATGCGGCAACCATCATCTGCTGCACCGGCCAGCCCCACAGATAGATGCCATAGGAGGGATCGCCCAGCTTGCCGAGTTGCAGATGGGGCGTGCGATAGGCGAACCAGAAGCAGAAATACGCGATCGACACGCCGAGCAGCCAGACGAAGCTTTGCGTGTTGTAGCTGATATAGGTGAGGACGCCCAAGGCGAGCATCACGTCATGCCGGACCTCGATCCTGTCCTTGTGCAGTTGCGCCAGGATGCCGGCGCAGAAAAACGCGCCCAACCGCAGCCATTCGGCGTGCACAGGCAGCAGCCTGGGGTTCATCACGCCCGCAACGACCAACGCCAACAAGGCAAGCGTTCCGAACCGCCAATTGCGCAGCAATCCGAACACGCCCAGCGCGGCGACCAGGAGGTACATGCGCATTTCCGCCGGCAACGTCCACAGCGAGCCGTTGACCGACGCCATCCGGTGGTCCGCGAACACGCCAGGCAACGTCCATGCCATGTCCGACGAGAACGCGAGGTTGCGGGTGATGTAGCGGCGCACGTCGGCGGACGAGAAGTAATCCTGCGTGTCCAGGCTGGTGAGGAGCGGACCGATCACAAGCGCGCACACCATCAGGACGAACAGGAACGCGGGGACGATGCGCAGCAGGCGGGCGGTCATGAATTCCGTCAGGTTCGCCCTCGCCAGATAGCTCCCGGAGACCATGAAGCCGCTGATCACGAAGAACATCATCACCGCGATGTCGCCGCTGTAGAACGGCCACCCGTTGCCCAGGAATACATCGGTGGTCCCGACGTCGCGCGCAAGCACGAAACTGTGGCCATAGATGACCATGAGCGCGGCGATGATCCGCAACAACAGGAAGTTGTCGCGTCGCGTCGTCAGGTAGGACTGGATGGTATGCATCGCGCGGTGATTTCGTCCGGATCCCTGGTTGCCATCAGTGCAGCAGTCGCCGCGCTTCGTTCCTGGGTGCAAGGGTGGCCGTGAGGCACCTGCCCGCATCCGCCCCCGGGCGCGACCATACCTCGGCTTCGCCACGACGTTCATGCATCGCGAATCCAAGCGACTCCAGCGCGGCAAGCAGGCCCGGCCTGGCCTGCGCGGGGCGGAATTCGACGTGGGTGAAACCGATGCGCTCGATGGCGTCTTTCCAGGCCGCCCCCGTGGGATCGGCCGCTGCCTTGTTCGCAAGTTCGTTCATGCGCGGATCGTAGAAGCCGATCACCAGCGATTTGCCCGGCGCGAGGGCGGCATAGGACGTCGAGATATCCGCGAACAACAGGCAGTAGTCGCGACCCGCCGCATCCAGGTTGCGCACCAACGCACGCTCGGGCACGAACGTCTGCTCCACGCGGGCGACCGCGCGCGGGCCTTCCCTGAGCAGCTGTTCCGCCGCGCCGGCCGTCAGGATCCAGCTGGTGGTGCGGATCAAGCCGCACTGGACCAGGACCAGGGCCACCAGGCACGCCGCTGCCGCACGTCGCCACGGTTGGGCGGACAACGCCACGACCGCCAGCGTCCCCAGCAAGCCCATCGCCGGGAAGATGTAACGCAGGTACTGGACCTGCAGGAACACGACCAGGCCCGTCGCCAGCGCGAACGCGGTCAGTGCCGCTCGCCAACCGCCCGAAGCCACGGACACCACCCACGCGCCGAGCAAGGCCAGCATGCTCAGCCCGGCGGCCCCGATGTAGGACTCCATGAAGCTTGGGGTGGAGAACGTGAGCTTCCAGAAGGTGTCGATGCCGACACCCACGTGCCAGCGAGGATCGCTGAAATCGATCGCCGCCATGTAGGGCGACTTGAAGATGCCGTTGAACAGCGGGAACAGCGGGTTGCCGGTGATCACCGTCGCATAGAAATAACTGCTGCCGGCGATCACGCCAGCGAACGCCAGCAGCAGGGCGAGCCGCCGGTATTGCCGAGAGGACACGTGGTGCCAGATCAACCAGCTGCCCAGGACCAGCAGGTAAACGCCGTTGCTGATCTTCAGCCCAGCCAGCATCCCGCAGAGCGCACCGATGAGCCAGGGCGAGGCCGACCAAGCGCCGTCGCGTTTCAATTCGATGCAGGACGCCACCAAGTGCAGGAGCACGGCCGTCGACGCACCATCCACCTGCAAGGTCATGCCGAAATACGCCGTCAGCGGATGGCTGGCATACAGCGCCGCGGCCAGCCACGGGAAAGCACCGCGCGCGCCGAGCAGGTGGGCCACGCGATACGCGCCCACGCAGCCCGCCAACAGCCAACCCAATCCGATGACCGAGCGCGCTTCAGCGCCGGCCAGCACGGTCGTCATCGCGTGCAGGACGTTGTTCAACCACGGCGCCACGGCGAAGACCTGGCTGGACGCATCGATCCTGTAGTAGGAGCCCGCGAGCAGGTCGCGTGCCATCAGCAGATGCGCGGCGTTGTCGTCCGGGTTGAGCGTGGGCAACCAGCTGGGCACCGCCGCCAGCCCGATGATCGCCACCGAAAACCCCGCGGCCAGCGGTTGCTCGGCCACGGCGTTCGACCACCCTTCCAGCATCGGTCGCCCGGCCTCGCGCAACCTGTGCCTGCCGGCGACCAACACCAGGATCGCGGCAATCAGGTAGGCGACCGCCGAGTGGAGCGGCATGGGAAGCAACCAGCCAACCAGGCCCGCGATCACCCCGACCCCGCCCAGCATCGCGGTGAACGCCACGCTACCGGAGCGGCCAGGCGTCGGATACAGCAAGCTCCCGACAACCAGGCCAACCGCGACCAGCAACGCATAGGCCGCGGACTGCGCCATACCGGCATAGGCGATGAACGCGATGATGCCTGCCAGTGCAAGGATGGATGCGGCGGGCGCGCTGCGGCCCAGGGCCCGTGCCAGCGCCCACAGCAGCAGCGCGGGCAAGAGCATCACCAGGCCATAGCGCAACAGCAGGGGACATGCACCGACCAGCGCTTCCCTGATCCCCGCATCCGCGAAGGCGACCCCGAGGGTGGCGAGGATGGGCGCGAGGCACAGCGCGGCCGCGATGCCGGCCTTGCCTCGCGCATCGGCGACCGCCTGCGCGCCCATCATCGGCATCCACTGTTCATGCGGCGATGGCTCAGTTGCAGGGCAATGCAGCGACCGTATGCTTCGCCAACTGCGCGCCCGACTCTGCGTTCACCAGCTCGACCACCAGCCCGGCAATGACCCATTCGCCGGTCTTGGCCTCACCCTTCGGCGACATCACCGCAAGCGTCTTCTTTTCCGGGTTGGTGGCGTCGCTGACCAGGACCTTGACCGAGTTGACGTCGGGGCGTTGCACATCCCACTTGACCACCGAGGTGGTGCGATCCCGGCCCTCGCAGGCATAGACGTTCGCCGGCTCGACCGAGAACGTGACCCCCTGTTCGACCTGGGTGTTGCTCGCGGGGGCTGCCGGAGCCGCGATGGCCGCCTTTTGATCCTTGTCGACATTGTCGGTGGGCGGCGCAGGCTGCGAACATGCGACCAGCCCGGCAAGCGACGCGAGCACGGCGATGGCGCGAACATTCTGATTTTTCATTGTCTTGCTCCAGGCGGAGGGAGAAACCGGGAAATGCAGGTGGCGGGCCACGTGGACCTGGCGGGAGCGTGGGGATTCTCGCCGGGAGATCCACGATCCGATGCGCAAGATCCCCCAGCCCTGCGGGCCCGGAATGATAATGCACGGTGTGCTGCGATGGCCGGGTAGAAGCCCGGAGCGGCAGGCCTGCAGTGTGATCCGGTCAGGACGTGGAGGCGGTTGGACGCCTGAGCGCCTGCTCGGGCCCGATCCCCACCTCGTGCACACAGCGCTCGGCCGTTTTCTGGAACCGGGCGAGCATATGCGTCGGGCTGATCCGGCCCGATGCGATGGCCGCATGGTCCATGGCCTGCACCCTGTCGATGAAATGCAGGTCCCAGTCCGTCTGCCGGCGGAAGTGGTGGCCGAATCCGCGGTCGATGAACACGTCGATGATGTTGCCCCAGGCCAGGAATACGCTGGGCTGCAACCGCTCCAGCAAGAGCGGAAGGATGTCCTGGGCGCGGATGCCCTCGAACCCCTCCTGCGAGCAATCCCAGTCGAGGAAATCGTCCTCCTGCCTCTGCAGCCGGTGGTTGTAGCGGTACCCGGGCGGCATCCATTGCCATGCCTCGTCGACCAGTTCCTTCGCCTCCGGCCAGCGCAGGTGGCCGTTGCGGCCGATCGTGTCAGAGATCAGGAAGCAGCCCGCATCACCGATGCGGTCGACGATCGAATCGAACAGGCGTTCAAGTTCGACGACGTGGTGCAACGACTGGTTGGCGATCACGACGTCGAAATCACCATCGGGCAAGCCTTGGTTGAAGTCGTGGACCATCGTGGCGACCCGGCCTTCGAGGCCCTGCGCGTGGATCGCGTCGCCCGCACGCCCCAACGCACCCTCGCTGATGTCCAGGCAAAGGATGCTGAAATCCTCCGATCCCCGCGCCAGCAATCCCTTCGCGACGTCGATCTCGTGGGCACAATCGCCGGCACCTACGCTCACTGCCCGCAACGGTCTCCCAGCCGATTCGATCCACCCGGCCATCTCGATGACGAAGAAATCCACGATGTTGTCGTAACCGTGGGTGTTGAGCATCACGCGCGGATACGCGTTGGCCCAGTAATGGAAAATGGCCGGCAGGTCATGCACGCACAGGTCGGCGTCGAAACGCGCACGCTCCTGTTCCAGACGCTCTGAATATTCGCTCATCGTTGACTCCCCCTGGACGCCATGCGCCCGCCCTGCGCCCCCTGACCCTAGCTCAGCCGCGAAGCGCGTTCATCCCCACTGCAACTGCGCCTTCAACGACAGCGCCCACTGCGTCCGGACCAGGTACTCGGATTGGTAGTAATAGGAGCGCGCCGCCTCGAACGAGGCCTGGTGCAGCAAACCGTTGCGCTGCAAGAGCGCCAGGTTTTCGGCCACCGGCTGGTAAAGCCGCACATCGAACGGTGGATCTTCCGTCGGCTGGTATTCCACGAAGAATCCGAACGACCGCCCCGGCAACGCGCTCACGCGGAAGCCGTGGGCTTGGAAGTACGGGGTCACGCCCGCCAGCGAGTAACTGATGATGTGGCCGCGGTGGGTGGGATCCAGGTAGGCCGGATCCTCGTTGCGTACGTACTCCGGCATGCCGGTATTGAATAACCACAAGCTGCCCGGCTCACTGACGAGGGCCAGGTCCGACAGCATCCTGTCGAGCATGCGCGGGGTCAGGTGCTCGACGACCTCGATGCACACACCTGCGTCGAAGCGATCCTGCAGGACCTCGATGCCACCCACATGGAAATTCGGGCCAGCGGCGGCATACGGCGGCGGATACTTCTCCACGCCATGGAAGATCGAGGCCGACGGGTCGATCAGTCGATGCAACTCCTGCAGCAGGAAGCCCGGGCCGGCACCCAGGTCGAGGAATCGGCGAACGGGTCGCCGGCAATACAGCACTGCTTCACCGGCCCGGCAGAGCGACACCCCGGAGGCGCGTTCGATCGCACCCACCCGCTCCTGCTCCCAATATTCCTCCGTGTAGTCGCCGACCAGCGAGCCACCCCCATCGAGCATGTCGATCACCTTCGGATCGATGTGGATGGAACCGCAACCGGCGCAACTGAAATACGGATGGCCATCGATGGAGGCATGCAGGCTGCTGCGGCCGGCACGGCAGACCGGGCATGCGACGGTCGTCATGGCTTCTCTTCCTGCATGGGCGACAGCGTACCCGACCTGTCCCGCGATGATTGCAACCCGGACGAGCAGCGGCGCATGCCTTCGCTGGCGGGAGCACGCACCTCGATCGAACGTTCGCGATCCAGGACCACATACCCCATGCCCGCCAGCGTCTTCGCCAACACCGGCGCATTCGCCGGATCCACCACCACGTGCGATGCACCGATCCGCACCAGCAATGCGCGCCACGCGTTTCCGGACGGGTCCGCCTCGGCGGCGTTGCGCGCTTGCCAGAGTTCCGGATCGTAACGACGGTGCATCGACAGCGCGCGCCCGCGGCCAACGCCGACGAAGGGGCGCTTGGGATCGGTCATCAACACACAGGCCAGTGGATCGCGGGCGACGATGCGCGCCAGCAGGGCGCGCTCCGGCATGACCTCGCGCACCAGTCCGTCGCGCGCGGCGGGGCCTTCGCGCAGCAGCGCCGCCCAAGGATTGGCGCGCACGATCCAGCTGGTGGTCGGCATCAACGCAGCGTCCACCGCGACCAGGACGGCCATCGCCACCACGAAGCCGCGCCAGTCCAGCAGCCGCGCCAGCGCGACCACGCCGATGACGGCCAGCACTGCGTACGCGGGGAACAGATAGCGCAGGTACTGCATCTGCAGGAACAGCAGCACCGCACATGCCAGCGCCCACAGGGCGAGCCAGCGCGGTGCACGGCGGCGCACGGCATCGACCAGCAAGGCAGGCAGCGTGGCCAGCACGGCCAACCCGGACGCGCCTGCGTAATACTGGCCGTAGCGTTCCGCGTGGAAGGCCAGGTCCCATGGCGCGCGCCAGGTCACGCCGGCCATCCACTTGGTGTCGCGGAAATTCTCCAGCGGATACAACGGCGACTGGAACACGGCATTGAAGAACGGAAACAACGGATTGCCGGTCACCAGCACCGCATAGCAATAACTGGATGCCGCGAGCGGCAGCAGGATCGCCAGCATGCGCAGCGTCCAGCGCAGGCGCAGGCCCGGCATCGACGACCACGCCAGCCAGAGCAGCAATGGCGAGGCGAACGCCAGGTTGATGGTCTTCAATGCCAGCAGCAAGCCGCCGATCGCGCCGATCGCGAGCGGCCCCGGGCGTTGCGCAGCGGGCATGGCGGCAATGGCAGCAAGCTGCAGCAGGATCGCGGCGCTGGCGCCATCCACCTGCATCGTGGTGGTGAAGTAACCGGCGAACGGTTGCGCGGCAAACATCGCGGCAGCGGCCAGTGCCACCGCAGGCGACCCGCCCAGCGCCAGCGCCAGGCGGCGCGCACCGTCGATGCCGACCAGCAGCCACAGCGCACCCATCGCGGCGCGCGCTTCCTGCCCGGCCAGCATCGCCGCGACCGCATGCAGCACGTTGTTCGCCCACGGCGCGACCGCCCATGACTGGCTCTGCACGTCCAGGTGGTAATAGCCATCCGCCAGCAACTGCGACTGCAGGATCAGGTGGACGGCGTTGTCGTCGTAATTGAGGCTGGGCAGCCACAGGCCCAGGCTGGCGACGGTCGCCGCCGCGATCGCCAGGATCGACCAGGCCGGGTGTCGTGCCGCACCGTCGCTCAACGAGGTGGCCGCATCGCCCAGCAACCCGATCAATGCGCGTGCGCGCCATGCAATCGACAGCGCTGCCACGAGCAGGTACGCCCAGCGCGTGTGGAGCGGGAACGGCAGGAGCCACCCCACCAATGCCGCGATCACTGCGAGCCCCACCAGCAGCATGATCGCGGGCGAGCTGTCGCCATCCGCGATCCGCGATCCGATGCCCAGGGCCGCCAGCGCCAGCAGGAGGCCTGCAAGCGACACCAGCGGACCGGCGAATACGACCACGCCGACCATCGCAGGCATCGCGGCAACCAGCGGGAACACCCAGGTCCAGCGGCTGCCGCGCGCGGCCGCCTGCAACGCGACGGCCGCAAGCAACGACTGCACGAGCGCGAACGCCGCGAGCATCCAGCGATAGTCGATGTCGATGTGGTCGCCCAGCCGGTAACGCAGGAACGCGACCAGCAGGATCGGCAGCGGCGCCAGCAACAGCCAGGACCATGCGGGACGTGCCTGCGCCTGCGTGCTCACGATTGCGTGCCCAGCATGCGCGCGAACTCCGCGCCCCATTGCTCTTCGCGCAGCAGTCGTGCCGGAACGCCCGCAGCCGCGGCAGCATCGAGATCACCCTGCTTGTCGCCGATCATGATCGAAAGCGATGGATCGATGCCGAACCGCGCGATCGCGGCCACCAACATGCCCGGTCGCGGCTTGCGGCAATCGCAATCCGCGCGGTACTCGCCGATGCCGGCGTCGGGATGGTGCGGGCAAAAGAACGTCGCCAGCAACGGCGTGCCGCGCGCCGCGAATTGCGCATGCATCCAGGCGGTATAGGCGAGAAACCCGGCCTCGTCGTAAAGACCACGGCCGATCCCGGCCTGGTTGGTGACCACGATGCAAACGTGGCCGCGCGCATGCGCATCGGCGACCAGCTCGAAGATGCCCGGCACCCAATCGGTATCTTCGGGCGTGTGCACGTAGCCGTGGTTGATGTTGATCACGCCATCGCGATCCAGGAACAGCGCCCTGCGTGGCGACGCCATCCCTGCGAGCTGCTCGTCCGCCGACGGATCGAGGTACGGCGCGCAGATATGCGCCGTGCTCACGCGCGCCCCGCGAACTGCAGCTGCGCGCGCGCGTAATCCTCCGGCACGCCGATGTCGATGAAGCCCGCCGTGTTCGTGAACGCAGCGACTTCGCCTGACTGCGTACGCGCGTGCAGCACGGCCTGCTCGAACGAGAACGCCTCCTGCGCCGGCAATCCCGCGAGCGCATCGGCGCCGAGGAAATAGCAGCCGGCATTGATCCAGCCAGCGCCGGCCTCGCCTTTCTCGCGGAAGCCGACCACGCGGCCCTGGTCGATGTCGACGGCGCCATAGCGCGCCACGTCATCCACGCGCGCCAGCGCGATCGCCATCGGCGTGCCGGCGTCGCGCGCGGCGGATTCGAGTGCGGCAGGGGCGTATTCGAGCCAGGTATCGCCGTTCAGTACATGCGCGGCATCGCCGTGCAATTGCGTCGCGGCCAGGCGGATTGCGCCACCGGTGCCGAGCGGTTCCTGCTCCACCGAATAGGCGATGTCCATGCCATGCCAGCGCGCGCCGATGCGCTGCTCGATGACATCGGCCATGTAGCCGGTGGCGAGGATGCAGCGGCGCATGCCGGACGTGGCCAACCGATCGAGCAGCCACGCCAGGAACGGGCGGCCAGCCACGGGTGCGAGTGGCTTGGGGACGTCGTCGACGATGCCGCGCAGGCGCGTGCCGAAGCCGCCGGCGAGGACGATGGCCTCGTCAGCCGGCATCGCGCGGGTAGAGGCCGGCTTCGATCAGCGCGCACAGCAGGTGGCCGACGAATTCGTGGCCTTCCTGGATGCGCGGGGTTTCGTCCGACGGCATGCGGAAGCAGATATCCGACATCGACAGCAGCTTGCCGCCGCCGCGCCCGGTGAACGCGACCACCTGCATGCCGCGCGCGCGCGCGGCGTCGGCGGCGCGCAGCACGTTCGGCGAATTGCCGGAGGTGGAGATCGCGACCAGCACATCGCCGGCCTGGCCGAGTGCCTCGACCTGGCGGGCGAACACGTAGTCGTAGCCGTAATCGTTGCCGATCGCGGTGAGGATGCTGCTATCGGTGGTCAGCGCGATCGCCGCCAGGCCAGGGCGGTCGTAATAGAACCGGCTGACCAGCTCGCCGGCCCAGTGCTGCGCGTCGGCGGCGCTGCCACCATTGCCGCAGAACAGCAGCTTGCGACCGTTGCGCAATGCGTCGATGCACCGCGCCACGGCATCCTCGAGTTGCGCATGCAGGGCGCTGTCCTCCGACAATGCCTGCATGTTCGCCAGCGCCTTGTCGAATTCGCCATGGATGACTTGCTGGATCGCGTCGCTCATGGCGTCCTCCATGCGGTCGCGCCGCCGGGGTTGAAATGGAAATCCAACAGGCTGCCGCCCTGTGTCGACAATGCGGCCGAAAGGCGCACTCGATCGACCGGGTCGCAGACGAACATCATGAAACCACCGCCGCCCGCGCCGGACACCTTGGTCGCGACCGCGCCATTGTCCATGGCCAGCGCTTCCAGCGCGTCGATCATCGGGTTGCTGATGCTGCTGGCCATGCGCTTCTTCGCCTGCCAGCCCTGCTGCAATGTGCGTGCGAAACCGGGCAGGTCGCCGCGCAGCAGGTGCTCCTTCATCTGCACGGCCTCGGCCTTGAGCTGGTGCATCGCCTCGATCGGATTCACCGCGCCGCTGGCGGCATTGCGCGCCTGCTCGTCGATGATCCGCGCCGACTCGCGCGACACGCCGGTGAAGTACAGCAGCAGGGATGCCTCGAGTTCCGCCGACACCCAGTCCTTGATCCGCAGCGGATTGACGATCACGCGGTCGCCGGCGTGGAACTCCATGAAGTTGAATCCGCCGAACGCGGCGGCGTACTGGTCCTGCTTGCCGCCGGCCAGGCCGAGGTCGACACGCTCGATGTCGTAGGCAAGATGGGCGATCTCGTATTCGCCCAGCGCCAGCGAGAAGTACTCGGCCAGCGCTGCCACCAGCGCGACCACCAGGGTCGATGACGAGCCGAGGCCGGATCCCGGCGGCGCATCGGACCAGGTGCGGATGCGCAGCGGCGGGCGTTCGCCACCCAGATAGTCGTGGCTGATGCGCAGGTAGGCGCCCGCGAGCAACTGCACCGGCCCGGCATTCGCGTCCAGCTCGGCAGGCGCAACGGCGACGCGCGCGCCGCGATCCAGCGCCTCGAAGACCACCAGGCCATCGCTCCCGGCATCGACGGTCGCGTATGCGTATTTGTCGATGGCGGCGTTCATCACGCAGCCGCCGTGCAGGTCGCAGTACGGGGCGACATCGGTACCACCGCCGGCCAGGCCGAGGCGCAGCGGCGCGCGCGCGCGGATGATCATTGCGCGGGCTCCGCGGCGATGGCGAGCGCGGACGCCAGTTGCGTGCGCAGCGTGTCGCGCGAGAAATGCGCGCGCGCATACGCCGCGCCGAGGCGGGATTGGCGCGCCCATGCCGCGTCGTCGTCCAGCAAGCGCAACAGGTGACCGGCGAGCGCGGCCTCGTCGTCGGCGACGGCGCAGGTCGTTTCGACATCGGGAAGCCCTTGCGCGCCGACCGAGGTGGTCACCAGCGGCAAGCCCTGCTGCAAGGCTTCCACCACCTTGCTCTTCACCCCCGCGCCATAGCGCAGCGGCACCACCGCAACGCGCGCATGCGCATAGCGGCGCTGCAGTTCGGCATCGTCGACGAAACCGGTGACTTCGACGCGTTCGCCGGCCAGCGCAAGCACTTCCGCGGTCGGGTTGGAGCCAACCAGCGACAGCCGCGCTTCGGGGCGGCGTTCCCACACGCGCGGCATGATCGAGTCGACCAGCCAGCGCGCGGCATCCACGTTCGGCGGATGGGCGAAGCCGGCGACGAACAGCAGGTGTTCCCGTTGCTGCAAGACCGCGTCGTCGCCGAAGCGCTCGTACGCATACGGGGTGATCGCACACGCATCCGCTGCGGGTTCGATCGTGCGCACCTGCGTGGCCTCGTCCTCGCTCGGATACAGCACGCCATCACAGCGCTGCCAGATGGTGCGTTCGCGTCGTTCCATCGCCGCGGCGGCGCGCAGCAAGGCATCGCGATCATCGCCCTCGGGCAGCAACGCGGCCTGGTCGCGCATGCGGCGGAAATGCAGGTCGTGGCCGTAGTACACGACACGCGCGCGGCTGCAGGCACGGATCGCATCGAGATGGGCATCGGCCACATCCGGCCGCGACAGCAGCACCGCATCGAACACGTCGCCGTATTCGCGCAGCATCGCGCCGATGCCGTCACGCCAGCGGACGCCGTGGAAGACTTCCACGCCCATCGCCTGCAGCTGGGGCGCGTAGTTCGGGTCGTAATACAGATTGTCCGGCCAGAACTTCACCACTGCGCCGGCATCCAGCAGGGCGCGAATGAAGGCGAGCATGGTGCGGGAGCCGGCATCGCGGTCCGGTTGCGGGATGTAGTGGTCGACCACCAGCACCATCGGCCGGTCCCAGGCGCGGTCGCGCGCGCGGGTGACCTGCTCGCCGTTCGGATAGTGCGCCTGCAGCGCATCCTGCCAGCGCGTGCGCAGGGTCTGCTGGTTGGCGAGCTGGTAGGCCTTGATGCCGCCACCGGTATCGGTGCCGTGCGACACGCCTTCGTGGTGGACGACGCGCGAGAACGGCGTGTAGTAGACCTGCAGGCCGGCTTCGCGCACGCGGAAGCAGAGGTCGGAATCCTCGCAATACGCCGGCGCGTAGCGCTCGTCGAAACCGCCCAGTCGCTCGAACAACACGCGCGGCAGCAGCAGCGCCGCGCCGGAGCAGTAATCGGCGCGACGCACGTAGTTGAATTCGTTGGCGTCGGGATCGCCCAGCCGGCCGTAGTTCCATGCCGAGGCATCCCGCCAGACGATCCCGCCCGCCTCCTGCAAGCGCCCGTCTGGATACACCAGCATCGAACCGGCCACGCCGGCATCGGGGTGGGTGGCGAACACGTCAAGCAACGCGTCCAGCCAGGCGCGGGTGACTTCGGTGTCGTTGTTGAGCAGGCAGATGTACTCGCCGCGCGCCAGTTGCAGCGCCTGGTTGCAGGAGCGCAGGAAGCCCAGGTTCCGCGGGTTCTCGTGGTAACGCAGGCCGGGCACGTCGCGCAACGGCGTCATCGCGGGATCGCCCGAGGCGTCTTCCAGCACCAGGACTTCGAAGCTGGCCTGCGCGCCTGCCTGTTGCAGCGAATGCAGGCAGCGCGCGGTGTAGTCGGCCTTGCCGTAGGTCGGGATGACGATGCTGACCCGCGGCGCGGGGACCGCCTCGAAGGCAAGGCCAGCGAACGGGTTGGCCGGCTCGCGCGTCGCCGCCGACTCGATGGCATCCCCCGTTGTCACTAACCCGGGGTCGCCCTCGAGCGGCGCAGCGACCGCGTCCGCCGGGTTCGCGGCGGGCAGGGCAAGCGCGCGCGGGCGCTGTGGCAACGTGGGCTCGGCGCCACTGCCGCGCAATCGGGCCAGCAAGCGGCGCATCGGGCGCGCCAGCTTCCAACTGGAGGAGCCCAGCACGCCTCCCAGCACCTGCTCCATCTGGTCGGCATAGCGCTCCAGCGATTGCCGGGCCGCGCGTTCGCGTCCGAGCGCCGCCTCCTCGCGCGCAAGCGATGCCTGCAAGTGCGTCAACTCGCCAGCCATCTTGTCCAGCTGGTCGCGCATCTCGTGTTCCTGCCGTTCCTGCCGGGCCACCGTCGCTTCAAGCGCGGCCATCCGTCCCCTGCTGTCCGCCAGTTCCGCATCCAGGGACTGCGCCCAGGCCAGCTTCTCCAGGCGATCGGCGTCGACGCGTTCGTAGTCCAGGCGCGATTGTGCCAGCTCGCGGCCCAGAGCCTGCGCCCACTGCGTCTTGGTGTCGCGATCGGCCTCCAGTTGCCGATAGAGCGATTGCAGCGCGGCCAGTTCGCCCTGCAGCGACATCGCCCACGAGGTCTTCGCCTCGCGATCGGCGTCGGCTTGCCGGTACAACGCCTGCAAGGATGCCAATTCGTGCTGCAACGACGTCGCCCAGGCGATCTTCTCCGCACGATCCGCCTCGGCCTGGCGGTACACGCCCTGCAGCGACGCCAGCTCCGCTTGCAAGGCACGCGCCCAGTCCGCCTTTTCGTCGCGATCGTCTTCCGCCTGCCGGTACAGCCCCTGCAGCTTGAGCAACTCGTCGCGTAGCGATGTCGCCCAGCCAACCACGGCCTCGTGTTCGCCGACCTGCGCGCCCTGCAGGTCGCGCATCGCATGCAGGGCCTCGTCGAGTTGCGCGGCCCAGCGGCCTTGCTCGTCGAGTTCGCCGCGCATGGCGTCGGTGATCCTGCGCAGCGCCGCGACTTCGTCGCGACTGCGCGCAAGCAGCCCGGCATAGGCGTCGACGAGCGGCAAGGCCGGGGCGATGCCGGTGCTGAACCGGTGTTCCGCGGCGTCCAGGCCGGATGCGTCGAGCATGCCGGCGGCGAGCGGCGCCAATGGCGCCAGGGAGCCATCCAGCGCGCTCGCAGACGCATGGTGATGGCGCAGTTGCGGGCTGAGGAAGGCGTCGATCGCGCGCGCCTGGTCGGCATCCGCCACCAGGTCCAGCGCCAGCGACTGGTCGATGCGGCGCACGCTGGTGCGCCAGTCGTCCAGCAGGTCGTCGTAGGCGACCATGTCGCGACGGCAGCCCGCGCTGCCGCGCACCGCATCGAGCAGATAGCGCGCCCACAGCAGTTCGCCGATCACGACCGGCAGGCCATCGCGGCGCAGCAGCGAGCCGGCGACCTCGCGTGGATGACGCGACACCAGCAGCACCCGCGGCTCGATGCCCAGCCCGCCCAGCACGCGTCGCCACAACGGCATCAGCCGGCACAGGCGCGGATCCTTGACCGCCCAGGCAGGCGTGCCGGCGAAATCGCGATGCAGGATCGCGGTGATCGCCTCGCCCGCTTCGCGCGCCGCGTCGCTGTCCAGCCAGCCGTCAGGCATCGGCCGCGGGTCGTCCCAGCGCCGGTCGAGCTCGGCGAACAGGGCCTCGTGCACGGAGACGATGCCCTGGTGCTCCCAGAAGCCAAGCGGGTTGTCCGGGCCGGGCGGCATCAGGTCATCGCCCAGCGCCACACCCAAGAGGTTGAGCACGCGGGTCAGCGCCGAGGTGCCGCTGCGATGCATGCCCAGCACCAGCAGCGCCACCGGCGCACTCGCCGTGGCCCTCCCCTGAACCTGTCTTGCCATGCCCCTGCCGCCTGCGGTCAACTCACTGCGTGCGCTTCGCGGGGAACTGGCCCTTGCCGTCCACCGGCACCGACGGCTCGACCCGGATCTCGCGCGGCTGGGTGGTCGACAGCGGCAGTTCCAGCAACTCGAAGCGCTGGCTGAGCGAGCGGGTCAGTTCCTCCGCCTGGGTATCGGTTTCGATGATGTAGGGCACGATCATCAACACCAGTTCGGTCTTGTTGCGTCCCTGCTTCTGGGTCTTGAACAGGTTGCCCAGCAAGGGCACGTCCTTGAGGAACGGCACACCGCTGTTGCCATTGGTCTGCCGCTGCGACATCAGGCCGGCGATCAGGATCGCGCTACCGTCCTTGAGGCTGAGGCTGGTGCTGTAGGAGCGGTTGAAGATGGCCGGCGAATTCACCGTGGAGTCCGCGCCGACCGGCAGCGCCTCGCTCACTTCCTGGCGCAATTCGATATCCACCCGGTCGTTGGAATACACCACCGGCTTGATGCTCAGCAGGATGCCGGTCTTGCGGTACTGCACGGTCTGGATGATGCCGGTGTTGCCACCGGTGGTGATGCCGGAGGTGGCCTGCGAACTGATCGTCGGCACTTCGGTGCCGACGTCGAGGTTGGCTTCCTCGCCACTCTTCACCATCAGGCGGGGCGTCGACAGCACGCTGATCCGGTCCTGGCTGGCCAGCGCCTTCAGCGAGGCCCGGGTCTGCCCGCCGATGTCCAGCAGGTAGTTCAGCCCGGCACCGCTCGTCGCGCTACTCAGGACACCGGAACTGATGTTGCCGTTGAACTTGCCGAGGTCCGAATTGTTGGCCAGCCATGCAACGCCGAATTCCTGGTCGTTGGTCAAGGTCACTTCCGCCACGGTGACTTCGATCATCACCTGCCGCGGTGCCTTGTCCATCTGCTGGATCAACGGCAGCAGCCTCCCCCAGTCGGTCGCCGACCCTTGGTAGATCAACGCGTTGCGCGTCTCGTCGAGGGTCAGCTTGCCGCCACTCAGGTCGCCACCGGACGCCGCGCTGGCCGCGGCGGTGAGCGTGGCCGAACCCGCGGCGGGCGCAGCGGGCGGCGCGCCGACGCCGCTGCCGTCAACCGCATCGCGCGAGGAATTCCGCGTCGTCGAGCCGGTGCGCACGCCGGTGATCGTCTTCACGATTTCGTCGGCGCGGGTGTTCTTGACCATGTAGTAGAACAGGCCGTCGGTGCCCGCGGTGGGGTTCGGTCGGTCGATGCTGCGCGCCCATTCGACCGTGTGCTCCAGCACGGCCTTGTCGCCGGCGAACACCAGCACGGTGTTGGCGGCAGTCAGCGGCAGCACCAGGATCGAACCGCCACCGGCACCGCTGCCGCTGTACAGCGAGGCGCCATAGCCTTCCGCCCCCAGCACTTCGACCAGGCGCTTGGCGAGCTCCTCAGCGGTGACGAATGCCGGTTCCAGCCGCGCGCTCTGGCGTCCGCGCATCGACGGGCGGTCGAACACCCGGATCGCATCCAGCGCCTGCCGCACCATTTCCGGACGGCCCATCAGGATGACCGCATTGCGCGCGCTGTCGGACTGGATGGTGAGCGCATCCGACTTGAACGCAACATTGAGCAGGCTGATCACGTCGTTGACGCGGATCGACTGCAATTCCACCAACTGGAACAGCGGGCGATGGCTGATCGGCACTTCCGGCAGCGTGCGGCCGCTCACGATCAGCGGTGGCACGGTACCGGCGGTGCCCTGCGCGCGGCTGAACATGACCATGCCGGAGCTGTACTCCGTCGCCACCCCATAGTTGCGCAGCACCTGCACGGCGAGCCGGTAGAAATTCTGCGGCGATTGCGGGCTCGAGGTTCGCAGGGTCACCAGGTCGTTCATCCGCGAGACCTGCGGATCCATCTGGAAGCCGGTCCCCAGGATCGACCCGAAGAATTCGTTGATGAAGGCCGGCACCGGCATGCCTTCGATGTTGACGTTGACGGCCCCACCCTTGAGCGGCGGCATCGGTTCGCCCTGCGCGCCCGCGACAAGGCTGCCTCCCTCGCCCGGAATCTGCGGCGTACCGCTGCGCTGCAGGCCCAGCGGGGCCTGCTTCGTGGTCCCATTGAGCTGGTCGAAGCCGGTTTCGGCCTGGCTGGACGACCCGGGTGAGGGCAAGGGTTCCGGAACCGCAAGGCGGGGCGTTGCGCAGGCCCCCGCGAGCAGGGCGATGCCGGTGGCGACCAGGAAGGGACGAAGATTGTTCATGCCGGGGGATTCACCGCAAAAGGAGTTCAGAGGGGCTTGCCGGCGACGGGCGCCGCGGCGGGCGATGCCGACGGTCTCGGCGGCGGGGTCGAGGCAGGTGCCGTGCCATCGTCCGCCGCGCCGATGCAGGCATCCGCGTCGGATTTGGTCTTGTCCGGGTACAACGCCCGCATCCGGCGACAACCGTCCTTCTCGAACCAGATGCGGTCGCGATCCACCGCCACCAGGGTCGCGCCATCCGGCAACGCACCGCCAAGCCGCACCCATGAAGACCCCGGCTTGCCGTTGGCGCCAATCCCGACCTGCACGACCGGGCGGGTCACGATCGCATGCAGGCTCCACGACGACGGCTGCTCGGCATTGCGCCGGCCGGGCATGGCCAGTTCGCCCCAGAAGCGCGCCCTGCGCACGGATTGGAACTGGTCGTCGCGGAAGCGCTTGAGCGCCTGCGCATTGGGCAATGACCACGCCGCTTCCTCGGCCTTCGGCGGATCCGCCGCACGGATCGGCAGGAACAGTCCGATCACGCTGCCGACAACGCCACCGGCGATCGCCACGGCCAGGAAGCGATGGCGGCGGAGCAGGTCAGCGACTGCCATTGCGCGCTCCCTGGGCAGGGGCACCGACGCGGTAATACGCGACCAGCGTCATCGACATGTTGGGCACGCCCTTGACGAAGGTGAAGGAGAATTCGTCGACGACCATCAGCCGGTCCGAATCCTCCACCCGGCGCAGGATCTCCAGCATCTGGGGCTGGCTGACCAGGCCACGCAGCGTCACCGGGACGCGCCACAGCCCTGGCTGGCCGGTGACCTCCGCCGGCGGGCGTGCATCGCTGCTCAACCGACGACCGAAGGCGTTGATCAGCTGGCGGGCCATGGTCTGCACTTCCGCCTGCGCCAGTCCGATCGTGGCCGCGTTCGGGATCTCCGCCTGCAGCGCCTTCTCGACCGCCTGCGCGCCTTCGGCACGCACCAGCCACTGCTCCTGGCCGGCGAGCTCGGTCATCTTGTAGAGCTGCAGCGTGCGTTGCTGGTATTCCTCATGGAGCTCGCGGCGCCAGTCGGCCAGTACCAGGCACAGGTACAGGAACCCGATCGCCGCGGCGATCGCCGCGCCCCAGCGCAGGCGCGGGTTGCTGCGCCATTCCTCGCGGATCTTGCGGGTACCCGCCGGCAGGGCCGCGCTCACTTGCGACTCCCCCCGGCCGGTGCGGCGCGCAGGATGCGGGCTTTCACCACCACCGTTTCGGGTTGCTTGCCGATCTCCGCGGTCACTTCGGTGAAGCGCTTCGATGCCTCCCAGGCAGACACGATCGCGCCGGGATCGGCATTGAGCATCTTCGCGGTCACTTCCAGCGTCTGTGCGTCTGGCATCTTCCATTCGACCAGTTGCCAGTTCCCGCGCATCAGCCCCGACACCAGCGAGAGCAGTTCGACCTGCCCCGCCGGCGGCCGCAGGGAGAGCCGCGCATCGATCGCCGCACGGCCCTGCTGCGCGCGGTCGCGCGCATCGATGATCTTTTCCAGCGCCTGTTCGCGCTCGGCGATGTCCCGGTCCAGCTGCCAGTTGGAGACCTTGAGCGCGAGCACGCCGACCAGCAGGGCGGACATGACCGCGGCACCGATCCCGACCACCGCCATCGCCAGGTAATCGCGGTAATGCCCAAAGGCCTCGCCCAGGGCGATCGCCTTCGGTGCCGCCCATGGATGATCGACCAGGGGATACGACGCCGGCACCGGCATCGCCGAGGCTGGCGCCAAGCCGGCACCGCGCCGGAACTCGTTCCATTCGGGCAGGTCCGGCGCCTCGGGCCACCAGCGCGAGGCGGTCATCACCCCGTCGCGCCAAGCCCGCGCCTCCAGGCCTTCGTCCAGCGCGACCAGTTCCTCGCCCTCGGCGCGCGGTTGCCCGCGGAACAGCGATTCGGGCCAGCTGCGCCGCGGCGATGGCAGCAGGGTGTCTTCCGGACCGGCCAGCACCCGCGACTTCGACCACGCCCAGACCATCGCGCGGTCGCCGACCCACTCCACGTGCGATTGCGCGTCGGCGAACGGCGACCAGCGCGAGACCGCCATGTCGACGAAACCGCGGCGCTTGCGCGGCGGCACCGCCGCGCCATCCAGCACCGTGTAGGCGCAATAGCCACGCGCCAGGATCCATTCCTGCCCGTTGCCGCCTTCCGCCAACGGGCGGAGGCCGTCACTTCCGCGCAGCCACCTGCTGGCCGAAAAGCCGCGAGCGAACCGGGAGAGCAACGTCGTCTTGCGACGGGGCTTGGGATTGGATGAGCTCATAGTCCTCGCGCCAGGGGCGACCCTTGTCCTCGAACGGGGTCATCGTCCAGTGCACCAGTCCCACCTGCCCCCCATGCGAAGGCCACAGCTTCAAAGTGCCCGACGTGGCAGGATACACGGCGACCGGCGAATCCAAGGACTTCGGCAGCCCGAGGAAGGTGAAAAAGGCGTCATCGGTCATGAACGGTTGCACTTTGCGGAAGGCGATCGCCCGCGCGGCTTTTTCCTCGTCGACGCCGTCGATCACCCGCAGCACGCGCGCCGGGGCGGTGTTGACATTGATGCCGCCCACGGCTTCGACGGTGATGGTCTCGCTGATCTCCGCCGGGCTGAGGAACGACAGCGCCTGGGCCCAACCCACGACCCGCATCACCTCCATCGGCGTGGCCAGAGGCAGGTTGGTGGGCGGCGTCATCCCGGCCTTGCGGTACCCGTCCGCCTCCATGCTGTTGAGGCGGTACAAGTCGTCGCGGTCCTGGTAGTCGAACAGGCGGTTGATCAGCGCCTCGGTCGGCACCGGCCGCGGATGCCCACCCTGGGCCAGCAGTTTCTCCAGCCGCCAGTGCGGATACCAGTTGATGCCGAAGAGCCCATAGTCGTCCTGCAGCGCGAAGCGGACGCCGCCGACGCCCTGGTACGCGCTGCCGTCGAGGTGGAGTTCGCTGCCGACCGGCATCGTCGAATCCAGGTCCTCGAGCGATTGCATCGGGCGCACGCCGTCCTCGCCGAACGACACCAGCCTGTCCACGGTCAGGCCGCCCAGGGTCATGCGCTGCGTGGAGAGCAGGTACAGCACGGTCGCCCGCGTGCTGGCGATCTCCACCGCATCCTGCATCGCCTGCGCGCGTTGCTGCGCCTGTTCGGCAAGGCGCCCGGTCACCGCGGCGATGGTGCCGGCCAGCAAGCCGAGGATCACCAGCATCGCCAGCACCAGCACCAGCACAAACCCGCGCGCGCGCGGCACCGGCCTCATTGCAATTCCTCCTCGCCATACAGGCGGCGAGGTGGCTCGAGCGGGCCGAGCACGGCCACCAATAAGGGACGGTCGCCGTCCTTGTAGCGGCGGACCAGGCCGACCACTGCGGGCAACGCCTCCGGGTTGACCTTGCCGAGTTTCGGCGGCCAGGCATCGCTCGCGCGCCAATTGGCGTCGAAATAGGTGAACTCGACTTCGCCGCCGCCTTGCAGCGGCAGCTGCCAGCGCTCGCGGCCGTCTTCGCTGTAGACGATCTCGGCGGCACCTTGCGCGTTCTCGCGGAGGGTCCAGGCGATCGCGATCGGACTGCCTTCCGGCGCATACAACGGGTTCAGCGTGGTGGCGGAGAAGTGCGCGGCGTCGCCGATGAAATGCAGGTTGGGCGCCGCATACAGCCCGTGCACGCTGTCGCGGAACCAGGACTGGAACAGCGCCTGGCGGTCGATGTGGCCTGCCTGCCCGCGCACGCGTTCGCTGGCGATGCGGTAGCTGCCGAGCATCTGGAACATCAGCATGGTCGCGAACGAGATCAGCACCAGGGTGACCAGCATTTCCATCAAGGTGAAACCGGGCGACCTGCCCGCCGCACCGCGTGCCGGGCACGCATTCATGGCTCCGCCCCGTTGCGGACCTGTTTCCAGCCGATCTGGCGCACATGGAACACATGCAGCTCGCGGCCATCGCGGAGGACGCGGATGGTGGCGTCGTACAGTCCTACCGTGTAGAAGCCGGGGTAGCCCGATTGATCGGTGTTCGGCCGCAAGGCTTCCATCGGCACGCTGGTCCAGCTGACCATCAGGTCCCCGACCGCACGCTGTCCGGTCGGCGTTTCCATCGGGTTCGTGCGGCGCACGATGTCGAGTGCGGAATGCATCGCGGCCTCCACCTGCTGGCGATCGCGGATGCGCTCCAACGTGATCAGGTTGGTCGACAGCCAGCCGTACAGCGCGAACGCGCCCATGCTGAAGACCACCAGCGCGACGATCGCCTCCAGCAGGGTGAAGCCACTGGCTTGCTGCCGGGCAGGCGCGCGACGCAGGCGCATCACGGTTGCACGGTCGGGTCGCAGAACGGGGCAGCGACGCGCACGGTGCGTTCGCCGAAGGCATTCGCCACCACCACGTCGCCACCCTGGCAGACGCCGTTGGCGGCGACCGACCACGGCTCCGGCACGCTGAGGGTCCAGTCGCCATCGATCCGCAGGGGCGGCGTCGTGGACGCAAGCGTGGCCGTGCTGAGCGCGATCGGCTTGCCGCTCGCGCGGGCGTTGCCGGGGAGTGCGCGCAACTGGTCGAGCAGGCCGTCCATCGCCGCCTGCCGGCGCCAGCTGTCGATGCCACGCAGCATCGACGGGCCGACCAGGGCCGCGGCCAGGCCGAGGATCGCGAGCACCACGATCATTTCCAGCAGGGTGAAGCCGCCCTGGCGCATCCGCAGGGGTTGCTCAGGGCGTGGCGGGCTGGCTCGGCGGATAGCCGACATCCGCATCCTGGCCTTCGCCGCCGGCCCGGCCATCGGCGCCGAACGAATACAGGGTGATGGGGCTCTCGCCGCTGGGCTGCTGCGAGTACTGGTACGGCTGGCCCCAGGGATCCTGCGGCACCGCTTCGTCCAGGTAAGGGCCGGCCCAGCCGCGCGCGGCATCGGCATTCGCCGGCTTGGTGGTCAGCAGGGCCAGGCCTTCCTGGTCGGTCGGCCAGCGGCTGATGTCCAGGCGCATGGTCTGCAAGGCGCCGCGCAGCATCTTGGTCTGGGTGACCGCCGTCTGCACCTTCGCCTTGTCGGCCTGGCCGAACAGCCGCGGGCCGACCAGGCCCATGATCAGGCCGATGATGACCAGCACCACGATCATCTCGAGCAAGGTGAAGCCGGCTTGGCGCGGAACGGCGGGAATGCGACGTTGCATGGATGTGCCCCTGAATTTGAGTACGGCGACGTTCAGACCGCGAGGTCGTTGGCGCTGGTGATGGCCAGGATCACGCCGAGGATGATGGTGCCGATCACGCTGCCGATCACCAGGATCGCGATCGGCTCCAGCAGGATCAGTACGCGCTTCATGCGGTTGCGGCCGGCCTCTTCATACAGCCGGGCCAATGAATCCAGCATGGATGCGAGCTTGCCGGAGCGCTCGCCGACCCGGATCAGGTTGTAACCGGTCGCGGTCAGCGCGTCGTGGTCTTCCAGCGCATCCGCCAGCGACGCACCGCCGCGCACCGCGCGGGTGACTTCGCCCATCCGCGCGCGCCGTTGCGGCAGTTGCAGGCCGGACTGCGCCAGTTCCAGCCCGCGCATCAGCGGCACCTTGTTGCCCAGCAGCGCACCGAGGACCTTGGCCCAGCGCGCGGTGTCCGCCTCGACCAGCCATGGCCCGACGATCGGCCAGCGCGACATCGCATCCATCCCGCGGGCGCGCAACTCCGGCTTGCGCAGGGCCCACGCCGCGCCGCCGCCCGCCGCCGCCAGCAGGACCAGCAACAACAGGAAGTGTTCGCGCGTCCAGGTGCCGAACGCCAGCACCACCCACGCCAGCAACGGCAAGTCCTTGGCCTGCTGCAACAGCGAGGCGAACTTCGGCACCACGAAGATGAACATGATCGCCACCGCCGCCACGCCCGCCAGGACCAGCACGGCGGGGTAGATCAGCGCATTGCGCATCTCGTTGCGCAACTGCTGCTCGTACTCCAACTGGGTGGAGGCATCGCGCAACGCCCTGCCGAGTTCGCCAGTGAGCTCGCCGGCACGCGCCAGTTGCACCACGTACTCCGGCAACGGCAGGCCGCACTTGGCGAGCGTGGCCGAAAACGCGAGGCCTCGCTGCAGGTCGCGCGACATGATGGTGAATGCCGCCACGATGCGGGGATGGTGCGCACCCAGCGCCTGGCTGCCGACCGCGTCCGCGATGCTCACCCCGGAGGTCAGCATGGTGGCCAGTTCCTGCAGGGCCAGGATCACGTCCCCATGGCGCAGGCGACCGCGGCGTTCGCGGCCGGCGGCCTCGCCGGAACGCACCTCGACCACCGACAGGCC
>ERZ795059.1702-NODE-1702-length-24164-cov-8.387863_pt1 | contig 24164 bp, 16 predicted proteins | sample MGYA00375143_ERZ795059 | MGnify/ENA primary metagenome ERZ795059 (study PRJEB30188, sample SAMN05720168) | activated sludge metagenome | isolation source: Anaerobic digester | place: USA | collected 2015-01-07 ... | reverse complement strand
TGTTCCGCTTATTATATGCGTATCAAAAGCCGCAACTCGATAATAATATGTAACGCCATTAGTCAAAGGGGTATCATAATAACTTGTTTCAGAAGCCGATATCGTCGCTATCAAATATTGTCCCCAATTATTTGTATCAGATTGAGTGTATCGATAAACTTTATAACCATTTAAGCCGCTCAGCGCGCCGCCATTGCCGTCTTGCGTTACCATATTCCAGACAACCGTGCAACTGCCGATGCCGCTGTTTACGCTTGCTCCGGCTGGCATCGCGGGCGCGACTGAATCCGCTCCGATTGCAGTATCTATCAGTGAAGCTCTATACGGAGTAAACGCGACGCCGTTTCCAAAAATTCGATTTCGGATTATCGAAGAATCCGAACTTGACCAGTAATTATTTATAAAACTAAAATTTGTATCGCCGTTGACAAATACCGCCGAATCTGGTTTTGATGCCGAACCGCTCCAATTATTATTTTCAAAAGTATCTGCGCTCGATGCGCCGGTAATATAAAAACCCCAGTTTGTGTTTCCTGAAACTTGATTTAAACCGAAATAACTATTCGTCAAATTACTTATATAAACTCCGTAATTCGTATTGCCTGAAATAAGGTTGTTTGTTATATTTGCAGATACCGCTGAAACTAATATGATTCCATATGAACTGTTATTTATGATTGTATTGCCGCAAGCAGAATTTCCGGTTGGAAAAGGATTGGCTCCGGTCATCTGAATAGAAACGCCGCCGCCGGAATTATTGGAAATATAATTACTGTCAATTTTATTATTATGGCTGTTATTATAAACCATAAATCCGGCTCCGCTGTTATTTGAACTTCGATTATTTATAAAAGTATTTGTGCAGGAACCGAAATTTAAATGAAATCCGTCTGAAGTATTATATGAAGCAAAACAGTTTGTTATTAAATTTTGACTGCCGGAACTGTATAAATACATTCCGTAATAATTCTTATAAATATAACAATTACTAATCGTGTTTGAATCAGAACCGCTGCTTAATCTTATACCGGCTCTGCTTGATAACCCGCACCAACTGACAGTAACATTATCAATAATTGACGAATCAACATTATTAAAATAAATGCCGTTATAGCAATCAAAAACGCGGAGATTTTTAATTATCAGATTGTTTTTGAGAGACGCGTAAATCCCGTAAAGATTGCTTGTCGTCGAATCGCCCGACGGGTCGATAATGGTCAAACTCGAATCCACGCCGATTAGCGAAATATTATTCGCGCTTATTACTACTGTTTCATTATATATTCCGGCGTCAATATAAATCACGAAGTTGCCGCCGAGCGCAGCCGCTTTCAGTAATGCCGCAGTTATTGTTCTGAAAGGAGATGTTTCATTTCCGATATTCAAAGTATCGCTGCCAATGCCAAGACAATACGAATCATTTGTCTGCGAAGTATCGTTCACATAAAAATTAGGTCCGGCATAACCAGCTTGAGCCGCTGTTTTAACAGTTAAAACCGTTGAATACGGACTTCTATTTTGAAAATTATACCCGTTGATATAATGACTGTCAAACGCTACAATTCTATAATAATAAACCGTATCGTTTATTAAACCGTAATCAATATAATCAGTATCATTAGCATCGGATATTTCTGCAATAAAAAATGATTCCCAGTTTTCAGTATCTCCATTAGCTCTGACTTGCGAAGCGCGCGCGCGGTATAATCTGTATCCCGCTAATCCTGTTAATCCAGTCCCATCTTCATCTGTTGAAGGTTTTATCCAGCGTATCAATGTTTGATATAGCGCCGCGGTGTCCGCGTCAATAAATGCCGGAATCGCCGGAGCTACTGTATCAGCTCCAATTGCAGTGTCTATCTCGCTTGTCCTATAAGGAGTAAATTTTACTTTGCTCGCGTATGTACCTTTTATTTGATTAAATATTACTGCGGAATCGCCGGTATTCCAGTAATTTCTGTTGAAATCAAAATCGGCGTTTTCCGTATTATAAACTGCGTAAGTCGGATTTGATGAAGATGTTTTTATATTATTTTTTGTAAATGTATCGGCTGCTCCACCAAGAGAAATTTGATAAATTATATTATTTTTCAAATCATTTTGTTCAAACTTGTTATTTGAACTTGAATTGAGCGATATTCCACATTGAAGATTTAAACTAAAAGAATTTCCTAAAAAAATATTGTTATTGGAATTTTGTTCCATATATAATCCATATATACCATTTGAATCCGATTTGTTATTCAAAAATTTTGAATTTACTTCGGTTTTCAAATAAATACCGTATTGCGCATTATTTATTGCAGTGTTGCCAATCAAAGTATTGTTCGAACCGTCGCGCACGTCAAATCCGATTGTTGTATTTAATACGGCGGTGTTGCCGGTCAAATTATTATACATACTACCATTTACATAAAATCCGGTGCCTAAATTTGACATTGCAGTATTGCCGGTTACAGTAAATCCTTTTACATTTTCAAAATTGAACCCCTGACCATTAGCATATTTTGCCGTATTTCCAGTTAAAGTATTAGTGTCGCTGGTTGCTTCAAAATAAAAACAGCGGTTATTATATTGCGATGTATTAGATAATAAAAAATTATATACGCTATAGTTATTAAAACTTATTCCGTATGACGAACTTGTAGATACATTACTGTTTTTTAAAATATTGTAGGACGCATTACTAAAATTAATACCTTTATAATTTTTATACGCATAACAATTGTCAAAGGTATTCGAGCAACTGCCATTCGCAATTAAAAAACCGAAACCGCCGCTATTCCCGCAATATTCAGCCCACACATTTTCGACCGTCGATGTATCGACATTGTTAAAATATACGCCATGGTAGCAATCGAAAATCCGCAAGTTTTTAATAGTTAAATTACTCCGGTTTGCCGCGTAAATTCCGTAAATCGTGCTCGTCAGCGAATCACCCGTTGGATTAATTATTGTCAAACCCGAATCCGCTCCGATTAAAGAAATATTATCAGTATCGATTACTACGGCTTCAGAATATGTTCCGGCCGCTATATTAATCCTATCGCCGGATAAAGCGACAGACAACGCTTTTGTAATTGTTAAAAATGGCGAACTTGAACTGCCAATATTCGCATCGTTTCCGGTTGTAGATACATACCATTCGTTTCCTGAAAATAAAAAAGAACGGAGATATGGATAACCATCGTTTATAGAAGAATCAATAATCCATGTATCGGTAAAATTCCAGCCGCTGTCAACAAAAATGTTTTGCGTTTTCATTTGCGAAGTTACTAAACCCGAACACGAAGTGATACCTGAACCGCCGTTGATTGCGCCTAATGCCGGATCTCCTGAAGTTTCTTTGTTCCAAAATGAATTGGAGATTGTCCCATTATTATAACCGGCAAAAGCGCCTCGATATGTACCAGAGGTCGGCACTGAACCGGAGCTATAACAATTACTGACTATTGAAGCTGTGCTGGTTTGATTATATCCGAGAAAATTACCAAATGTATTTGTTGCAGTTAATACATTTCCTCTATTGAAACAATCAATAATTTTAGAATAATTATTATTATAACCTGCAAAACCGCCGACATCATTGTTTGCGTTTACTGTTGCTGTATTAAAGCAAAGATTAATATTTGAATAATTATTATTATACCCGACGAACCCGCCTACCTGTCCAGTGCCGGCAACCGCGCCTTTAGTATAACTTTTAGTTATAACAGAACTATCATTATACCCGACTAATGCGCCGACACCGTTTGCTCCTGTAACATTTACATTTTCAAGCCGGACATTTTGGATTACGGCTTTATAAGTATATCCGAACAAGCCTATATTAGATTCGCCAGAACGGCTGATAAAAAGATTGGATATGATTTTATTCCTTCCATCAAAATTTCCTTGAAATTTCGAGCCGGAAGTTCCGATAGGTTCCCAACCGGAACCTGTATTATACGGCGCTTCATTTAAATTAATATCATTTACAACAATAAAATGAGAAGTAAGGAAATTTCTGACGTCGTTTAAATGCGCTGGCGTAGAAATCTGATAAGGGTCGCCGGCTGCGCCGCTGCCGCCATTAAAAGATAAAATAGCGGTTGTAAAAAATATTGATAGAAATAGTATTGAAACGAGCGTAATACAAAATATATTCTTTAATTTCTTAATCGCAGTATGAGATTTACGATATTTAGAAATTATGATTAAACCTATTACAAAAATACGGCTAATGCTGAAACAAATATTATTCATTGTTTTATAATAAAATTAACTTACTGAGTTTTTTTTTAAAATCAAAAAAATAAAGTTATGGTATATTGCAATAATTCATCATTTTCTTGTTGATTTTTATTATAATTCGTTGCTATTTTTTTGCAAGTATTTTTTAATATATGCGAAGATTTAAAAAAATATCAAATCAAACTGACAATTTCCATATAGAAAATCAGCGTAAAAAAAACGTAGCTTAACCTGAAAACTGCATTGGAATTTTAAAAAAAGCGCTGGAAGTAAGGAAAAACATTGATTTTGCGCGCTTTTTCAAAAACATTAATTTTTACTTGGCAGTTTTCAGGTTTTTAGAAGTTTTATATGTAACGACAAAATTCAATTTACAAATTATAATAAGTCATAATCTTAGAATTTCAAAAAAAAATAGAGCATCCGAGTTTGACATTGTAGGATTCGGGTAAACCGCCGTATTCGCTTAAAATTCCGCCTTTGTAAAATACTATTGATGCGTTTAAGATTAAACGGCTGCTGCAATTATATTCTGTTATGAATTTTGTATAAAAACTTTTATCAAGGATATTGTATTGAAACATTGTTATCAGATTGAGTTTATTAACGAACGCTTCATTCCATTGATTGCGAGCAAAAATTTGATGTTTGGAATAGGGTTCCATAAGATTATTAACATTATCGCGCGCAGCCCAGAACAAATAATAATACGCCTGATACAGATATAATTCGTTAAAATAAGGACTGACGTCGTTATAATACGGCGACTCTGTTATATATTTGAGATAATTTTTTTCAAGCCCGTTTTCATTGTAGTGATATTCTATAAAAGTGGAGCGTTTATATTTTTTCTCAGCGAAAGAAAAGCCGGCGCTTAGCTGGTTCTTGAATTTTTTTTTCTTTATGAAATCAGGCAGATATGTTTTCGGCAAATCCTGCGATATTCCGTAATCATAGCAATATTTAAGAATTGTTTCCATTAAAATATTATATGTTTTTTTGCCGGACCATTCTGCGTATGCGATGATATTATCGCCGATTGCAGTCGAAATATTAGCTCCGAACCCCGATTTATCCCTTTCGTAAAGATATAAAATTTCCGGCTGAATATTGTTAAAAATATTTGTTTCAAGTTTGAACAGATATTTTTCTGAAGAGTTTGTTTTATTCAAATTCAGCGGAAACGAGCCGCGCGTTGTTAAAAATTTTTCGCGCCTTGTATTAACATGCGGAACAGCGATAACCGAAAACGAGCCGAATTTATTAATGTTTTGAAAACGCGCCATTAAAACTCCCAACCTGTTTTCTCGCAATACAATCGGGTCGTCAGAAACTTTTTCATTGCCGGCATAGATTTTTAAGAAATCCGTCGGATTAAAACCAATAGCCGCTCCATTTTTAACATTTATTCTTCCCGCTTCAAAAGTATTCAGAGAGTTGATATTATATGACAAATAGAGTTCGTTAATATCATTGTTGACAATCGCGCTTGAAATTCGGTTATCGCCGTCGTTCAAATAATTCAGACGGTCATAAAAATTCAAGGCGAGATTATCAAAAAATTTTATTTTTAATCTTGTTGATAAAGTCAACCGGTTATTCCAGTAATCAAAAAAATAAAGCGGAATACTGAGCGACTCAATTTTTGAATTTTTAGAATTGAGCCTCAGCGACTGTTCCAGCGTAAAATTAAACTTGAAATTCTTTGACGAATAATCGGTGGGATTAGACGGTTTAGTATCTTCGGTTTGCGGTTCATTAAGAAATCCAAAATCAAATTCTTCAGCGTAAAATTCGGACGCCGTAGCAAAAAAAAAATAACAGCCTATAATCAGTAAAAAAAAAAATCTAACCATAAATCAGTCGAGTTTAAAATTCTGGAGCGCGGATTTCTGAAAAACTTCGTCCTTTATATCAAGATATTCAAAATTCGAAAATATCATACGCGTAACAAAATTTTTATCAATGCCATCGATAATAATGGCTTCTGTCGGCCGCATAGCTCCGAGTTCGTTTTTGTAATTTCTATAGAATATTATTTTTGTAAGCCGATTGCTCGCAGAATAAAAATTTGCTTTAACGGGATTCGCGTCGTCTTTAGCGAGCCAGTATTCGATTCTAAAATAATTCGCGGCGTTGTCCTTTGCAGTCAGCTCAAGCATATAACAGTCGATTTTCTTTTTGTCGGCGCTTGTGATATTTTCTTCTTTGACGATTGACGCGGCGTAATCATTGCTGAAATTTATTGTCATAACATCGCCGTTTGAAGTCTGACCCATTAATCTCTGTTGAGGCGAAATGCGAGCGGTTGATTTTGACAGCGGGTCAAAAAACCAGATGTTTGCGCCGTCTTTAAGCATAAGTTTTCCATAATCTTTTGAAGGCTCAAGAAACTTTATCAGCGTATTGTATTCGCCTGTTTTCAGATTTGGCTTGGAATAAACGGAAAAAAACATTTTCTGAGTTTCTTTGTTATTTCTGTATTCTATCAGCGCGGTTTTCATTCTGAATGATTTATCGGGATTTCTAATTTTATCGGATTTGACGACAAGCTCATTGGCGTTCGGCATACCGGCGGAAACGCATAGAGAACAAGCAAGATTGAAAAACAATGTTAATATAAAAATTCTTAATAATTTTAATTGCATAATTTTATCCTCTTAAAATAAATTCAACGCTTTGATTCAAAAACAATTACAATTTTTTAACCAGAAAACTGAATAAGGATTTTGAAAAATTGTTCAGACAGCATAGAATACTTGTTTTAGACAATTTTTCAAAATCTTAAAAACATATGATTTACGGCTAAAGCCGTAAATTTAAAAGTTTTCGGGTTTTTAGAAGTTTTAACATAAATTGCGATTTTATATCTAAATCGCAATAATACATCTATGTTTTGAAAAACTTCACTTCGCATCTAATTATCCGGATTTAACCAGCGCTAAAGCGTTTCCGCATATAATTCAAACTCAAAATTGCTTTCAATTGTGTCTCAACGCGTCGACAATATTCATATTAGCCGCTTTATTTGCCGGAATTATTGACGCAATACCCGCAACCGCTATTATTCCCGCGACTATTGAAGGTAAAAACCACGGTATTGTAAAAAGATGAATACTTAAAAGCATTTCATTCGCATAATTCGGCGGAATCCAAGTTAATTCGGCGGCATTAACAGAAAACGAAATGGCGGCTGATATGATTACTCCGATAATTGAACCCATACAGCCAAGCAATATTCCCTCGGCAATAAACTGTTTTAATATTTTAAATCTGCGCAAACCGATTGCCCGGAGAGTTCCAATTTCATTATAACGTTCCATTACGCTCATCGACATTGTATTCAGAAGTATTACAATTATTATCATTAGCATTATAATCGCCACAAAACTAAAAATGGTAATAAACATATTGTTAATCTGATTATATTCCGGTCTGATTTCATCAAACCGTTTAATTTCAAGTTTATCGAAATATCCGGCGTTTCTGAATTTTTCTGTTAATATTTGTTTAACAATCTCCATATCTTGAGTGTTATGCAATTGCATTACAATAGCTGTAACTTTTTTTTCAGACTGACCGTAAACAAGATTCTGCGCCAGTTCAATATTTGCTAATATCATATTTTCATTATGAACTTTCACAGGAAATTTTTCCGCTTTGTTCAAATATAAATTTACTACATTGGGCGCCCCGCCGGCTGTGGCGGCGAGCAAATCAATTTTAGCTTTATATTTATCGGAATTTGAAGTTCGGGTTTCAGGAAGTTCAACAGAATCCAGTAATCCGCCAATATCAAAAGAACCGGTATCTTCAAATTTAGGAGTTTCATTTTTTTCAGAATTTTCTTGTTTCTGAATTTCTGGAAACCCGGAAATTTTGTCATTCTCGTCAAGCAATTCATTTAACTTCAGCATTTTCGCGAGACCATAACCGATAAGCCCGGTATTCGCGTCATTTTCATCAAGCTCGAAATTCAACCCTTTTTTAGTTAAACGGATATTATAGAAATTCCAAGCATACATTTTTTTCATACCGGCAGGGTCGACGCCGAGCCCGATAAATGTGTTAGATATTCCTTTATCATAATTACCCGCGATGCCGCCGAACAAAAGCAAGGATGAAGTCACCCTTGTATAAGGTTTCAATTCATCGCTGTTATTTATGATTTCAATAATGCCTTTGTAATTATCAATCCCGTAATTCGCAGTATTTCCGGCGCCGTAATCAGAGAACCCTTTTTTATAAATATGCAAATGACCGGTTGACATAAGTATCCCCGTTTCAACGCCTATCATAATCGAGGAAACAAAACCGCCGAACAGCAATAAAGCGATACAGCTCACGCTTATTGCGATAATCGTCATTATTGACCTGCGTTTATTTCTGAATATGTTTCTGTAAGCTATGCTGAAAGTTTTCATATTATGTTATATTATATTATTTACAATAATTCGCCGTCGATAATCATAAAAATATCTTCGGCATTATAAATCAGATTTTTGTCATGCGTAGAAAAAATAAATGTTATGCCTTTTTTTTCTTGCATCTCATACATTAATTTTATTATCTCTCCGCCTGTTTTATGGTCAAGATTTGCAGTGGGTTCGTCGGCAAGCGCTAATTGCGGCTGTTTAACAAGAGCCCGCGCAATAGCCACGCGCTGGCGTTGACCGCCGCTTAATTCATTCGGTATTTTTTTCCAGTGGTCCGCCAATTTGACATTTTCAAGGGCTTCCATAACTTTTTCTTTGCGTTCTTTCTTCTTGATTTTATTTAATAAAAGCGGATATTCAACATTTTCGAAAACGCTTAATACGGGAATCAAATTATACGACTGAAAAATGAAACCGATATTTTTCGCGCGGAAATCAGATAACTCGTTGTCGTTTAACAAAGCCGTATCCTGACCGCAGACATTCAGACCGCCCGAACTCGGTTTATCTATACAGCCTATTATATTCAACAAGGTGGATTTACCGCTGCCGGATTGACCGATTATCACATTGAATTTCTTGCGCGGTATTTCAAGCGTTATCCCTTTTAACGCCTGAACTTCGACTTTGCCAAGCATATAAGATTTTTTTACATTTGTCAGTTGGACTATATAATCAGTTTTATTCATTGACTTGTTAAAATTAAAAAATAATTTTCAAATTTTATATTATTTGGTTTTTAGTGTCAATCTTAATTTTTTATTGAATTTTTATTTTTTTTAAGTTTAATTTACTGATAATTTTAAATTTTTCTTCTTAACTGGCGCGGGAATTTTATATGGCAATTATTCAATGTTCAAAATTAAATATAACAATAGATAATAAAAAAATTTTCGATAATACGGACATAATAATAAACCCTGGTCAAAAAATAGGATTAATCGGCAGAAACGGCAGCGGCAAATCAACGCTGATGAAATTATTATGCGGAATTATTTCTTCTTATTCGGGCGAAATTCATATTCAGAAAGGCGCCGCCGTATCTTATCTGCCGCAATTCCCAGAATTTAACGATGAAAATACCATTATTCAAGAAATAGAAACAGGCGTCTTAAATTGCAACGGCAACACTAATTCCGCTTTTTCTGAAATAAGAAAAACCATTGTCGATTATGAAAAAAATGCTTGTTCGGAAAATCCGGATTTGATTTTACAGGCTGAATTGCACGAAAAATTGGACGCGCTGAACGGTTGGGATTATTATTACCGCATTCAATCAATATTGCAAAAACTCGATATCGCCGGCTTAAAATTACAAATAAAATATTTAAGCGGAGGGCAGCGGAAAAAAGCGGCTATTGCCCGTTGTTTTATTGAACAGCCGGATATTTTGCTGATTGACGAACCGACTAACCATCTTGATATTAAGACAATAAAAATAATTGAAGAACTCATTCAGAAATTTTCAGGAACTCTTTTATTAGTTACGCACGATAGATATTTTCTTGATAATACGGTTGATACAATTTTCGAAATCGACTGCGGTTCAATAAAAAAATATTCGGGCAATTATACGAATTTTCTTGAGTTCAAGGCCCGGGAAATTGAAATTTCCAAGCAGATGGAATCAAGCCGTTTGAATATTCTGCGCAACGAAACGCGCTGGATAAAGCGCGGAGCTAAAGCTCGTTCGACAAAACAAAAAGCTCGCATAGAACGATATTACGAGTTGTTGAATACTGAAAGCCTCGAAAAAAATATTTTAAAAACAGATTTTGATTTTTCGTGGTATCCGCGGCTCGGAAATAAAATTCTTGAACTTCATTCAATTTCAAAAAAATACGGCGGCAATATATTGTTTAATGATTTTTCATTTATAATGAAGGATAATCAAAAAACCGCCGTTATCGGTCCAAACGGCTGCGGCAAATCCACTTTATTAAAAATATTAACAGGCGCGGAAAAAATAGATTCCGGCAAAATAGAAACAGGCGTCAATACTAAATTCAGTTTTTACGAGCAATTGAAAGATTCTATCGACTCCGAATTAACGCCCATTCAGTTTATTGGCGACGGTTATGATTACGTTAAAATTAATAACGAAAATGTTCGCGCTCATTCGCTGCTTAAAAGAATGCTTTTTACTTCCGAACAAATGAACGGTAAAATTAAATATCTTAGCGGCGGCGAATTAAACCGGCTTGCGCTGTTAAAATGTATGGCAACAGGCGCGAATTTTCTGCTATTTGACGAGCCGACAAACGACCTTGATATTGAAACGCTTCAGAATCTCGAAGATACGTTAAAAGCTTTTAACGGATGTATTTTATTTGTTTCTCACGACCGCTTTTTCATTGATAAAACGGCTGATTCCATTCTGCTGTTCACTAACGATAATACCGTTATAAGTCTTGCGGGCAATTATTCGGATAACGCCGAAATCATAGAAAAACTCGCATTCCAAAGCAAACAGCCTCCAAAAAAAAAAGAAACTGCGCCGACTCAAAAACCTCCCAAAAAAAAATCTAATTTGACATATTCCGAAAAACAGGAATTTGCAAATATTGAAAATGAGATTTTAAAACGCGAAAAATTAAAACGGGATATCGAAAACGAAATGAATTTGCCTGAATTTCACAAGCAGCCGTCCGCTATCATAAAAGAGCGTCAAAAATTTTATAATAATCTTTTAGTTGAAATTGATTCGCTTTATGAACGCTGGTCTTTTCTCGAACATCGCGGCTTATAAAATTGATTTTATTTAAAATTTTATTCAAACATTCCATAAACTTTTTCTTTCGCTACCGGCGGCTCAAATTTTTTATACATTCTTGTCATCGAAAATATTTTAAAAAAATTAAATTTCTGCGCGAATAGCGCCGCCGTCTTATTATTTTCCGGAATATCAATAAATACCTGCGCGCCAGTTTCCAAACATTTTAAAGCGCTTAAAAATATCAATTCGGCAATTTCAATATTATCGGCGTATAGCGGCTCAAATCTGTATCCGCAAAACGCCTTTCTAATTATTCCGTAACCGCGAATATTATTTTTTTCATCTTTTACGCATAAACCGAACGACTGCGGCTGAACAAGCCATAAACTCAATAATTTGGAACGGTCAGCCGGAAAACATAATTTATCATAACTATACACTGAATCGAAATCAGGAAAATTTTCTTTTAATGCAATAACTTTATAATTGCTCATCGTTATATCTAAAATCTGATTTTGATTTTTAATAAAACAATATCGGTTGATATTAAAAGCCGGTTTAAAACCAATGAAACTATAAAGTCTTATTTTACTTTGAACCGCATTTATACTGACGTTTTTATCTTTTAAATACGGCAGAAACTTAAAACCTAATTCCGCGCCGAGCCGTTTATTACGGAACTCTTTTTTAACAATAAATACGCCGGCTACTGTAAAATCATTATCATAAGCGATAGAAAACACAAAACCGATAGGCTCTTTATTATAAACCCCCATAAAAAAACCGGACGGGTCTGTTTTATAATAGATGTCTGCGTCATTAATGCCCGGATTCCAATTTTCTTCAGCAGTCCATTGAGCGGCTATATCAATATCGGCGCGCGCCGGCCGAACAATTTGTATTTTACTATTATCAATAAATTTTTTTATCAAACTTTTATTTTTTAAAATTTCAAACATATTTTTTTACCGCCTGCGTTTCTTCGGAATCCGAAAAAATAACGGATTGATTATAATAAACTGTTTTTTGAATTTCCGGCTGCAATGAATATCCGTCATTTAAAAATTTTCTGTGCCGTTTCCCTTTGAAAATAATATATTTTGAAAACATCCAGTCTTTTAAAGTTGGCGGTCCAGCGATTTTTACAGATTCGGCAATAACATTTTCGATATTCTTTTTATGTTGTTCAAATTGCGCAAGCTTTGAACAAGCAAGAGCAAACGGCAGATATTTTTTAATTTCCGAATATATTTTTTTCCGCCGTTTATTATGCAACGGGTCGCTCGAAATTTTCTTCGAATAATTATAACCGTTTATTTTGACAGCAAGATTCCGAATCATACTCGGTCCAAATCTTTCATATTCCGTTTTATACGCGTATTCCCTAATCTTTTCAGATTCGAGCGGCGTGAATTCAGGATGATAATGAGTCAATTGCTTTAAACCGTGCCTTTCTTCTAACGGTATCGAATCAAATATCCGCTTCTCCGCGCGCATTTTCTTAAAAAGCCGCGTTCCTATTAAAGGCAAATACAGCATATATTGATAATAGGGCGAATTAAGCGAATATGCCCATTCTATATCTTCAAAAATATTTTGTTTTGTATGATTATCGTGACATAACAACATTGAAGTTATCGTTGAAATTCCGGCTTCCAAAACCCTTTCGACTAATTTCGGAAGTTCGTCAATTATATTTTTTTGATAGGTTGAATACTTGGATTCTACTCCTATCCAGATTAAACTTATGCCTGAACGCGTAATATCAAATATTGAATTTTTCATTATTTCGTCAAACGCCGAGAATACGCTGAACTCAATAAAACTTTCAGCTTGATTCTGGCATTCAGTCAGTATATTTAAAATGTTCTTATTATTTTGAAATAAATTTTCATCTCCTACAAATAAAATTTTATCCGCTTTTTTTTCGCGGTTAAGATATAAGATATAATCTTTAATTTCATTATCTTTCATCAAACTTATTTTTTTTCCGAAAAACGAAGACGTCATACAAAAATCGCAATTATTATCGCAACCGAGACTATTGGAAATTAAATAAGCCAATTTCCGCTTTATTTTTTTCCCAAATATAACCGGATTATACGAGTAGACGTCGGGATGCTTGAACTTTATATTTCTTATCTCTAACAATTCCTGCATAAAAGAAACGCCGTCGCCTACGCATATATAATCGGCGTTTGTGATTTCTTTTAAATTCGGAATCAACGCGCCTGCGCCGCCAAGTATAATCTTGCTTAACGGAGAATGAAGTTTTATTAATTCGCACATATGCTTGGCTTTTAAAAAATTCGGCTGGATAAATGAAACGCCTATATATTCATAAATATTTTCTTTTATTTCCCGGACGAATTTTTCCTCAGTCGGAAAATCAAGGACTGTGATTTCCCTGTCTGTTATATTATTCGCTATCAAATGCAATCCATAACTGGAATAGTTTATAAACGGAACAAATATATCTTGAAAACTCATAATTTGCGAACGCAGCAAATCCATTGGCATTTCTTTACGCGTAAATTTATTATCAACCGCAAACGGCTGAAATACTGAAGTTAACAATATTTTCATTATATCCTTTAGTAACTATCAATCAAATTAAGTTCAATAATTCCGAGTTTTTATTCGAAGATTTTTTTATATCGGCGTCTTAGCGTAAAACTTTCATTGATTTTTTCATTTTTAAAAATTAACGGCTTGCCGATTAAAACCGCGTATTGCCTAATTTAAAATATAACGATTCAGTCAATAATTTTATAAATTAAAATTACGGCGAAGACGAATTTTCTTTTTACTTTCTTTAATTTTAATATTTTATCGATACCAAAAAAAATATTATATGCGGCTTAGAAATCTTTATATTATCGGTTCGTTAGTTTTATATTTTTTTTTGCTTTTTTTTCCGATGATTTTTTTTATATCCATAGGTCTGACTGAAGTTTCAATAAAGGGTCTTACTACTTTTAATTTTTCTCCGGCAATAATTTCATTTTCAAGAATATCCGAACCGGCAAAAACAGAACGTCTTGCAAACCTTTTAATATTCGCTTCTTTTGCGAGTTCAGATTCGTTTTTTTCTCCGGTTCCAAGCGCCGGAATTATTTCGTTGATTTCTTTAACCATTTTTTTAAATTCGCCGGGTTCGGTAGAAATCGGATTGTCTATGTTTTTCAGATTTCTGTCGGTGGTAAAATGTTTTTCAAAAACTCGCGCGCCCAAAACTGCGGCGGCTATGCAAAGATGAGAGCCGAGCGAATGGTCGGAAAAACCTGCGGAACATCCGAATTTTTTTTTTAAAAAAGGAATAACGTTAAGATTCGCGTCTTCAGGTTTCAGCGGATAATTGGCTATGCAGTGCATTATTATCAGATTGTCGTTATATTTTTTTATAAGTTTAACGGTTTTTGAAATTTCTTTGTAATCCGAGAATCCGGTCGAGAGTATTACCGGAAGTCCCGATTTTGCCGATTGTTCAAGCAGTTGAAAATAATCCATATCGCCCGAAGCGATTTTTATCATTTTAACTTTTAATTTATTAATTATAAAATCAAGGGTTCCGCAATCGAATGGCGTTGAAAACAAATCTATTTTCAAAGAATCCGCGTATTCTTTCAATATAAAATGATTTTCCTCCGATAATTCGTTTTGTTTAATTATTTCATAAGCGGGTTCGGATTCAAGAAGCAGATAATCCGCTTTAAAAGACTGTAATTTGACGGCGTCCGCCAAGCTTTCTTTCGCCGCGCAAATCATTTCTTTGGCAAGCGAAATATTATTATTGAAATTAAAACCTATTTCAGCTATAAAAAACGGACTGGTTTCAAGGTTTATATTTTTAAATTTTAAGTTCAAATTCATAAAGTTTTACACCCCTGCATATTTTTCAATAATGTAAAATTATAAAATTTTATTTGATTTGTCAATAATAATTATTATAATATATGCAATAAATATTTGAGAGAGGATTATATGGAAAAAAATAATCGGATTGAAAATAATTCCGCAAACGATTTTAAATCCGTATGCGGAATCGATGAAATAATTATCATCGGATTACTGCCTTCAAAATTATTCGCTTACATTTCCTCGGCAGACGGCGGCGTTTCAATTCTCGAAGCTAAAGAATTTTCGGTTTTCCTGATTAAATTTTATAATTATTATTCGGGTTCATTTTTAACTTCAGCTATTGAAGCGCTTGAAACGGTTCCTAACGGCGAAATAGAAAAAAAAATAGAATCTTTTGAAAAAAACGATTATAAATATTTTTCCGAAGCAAAAAAAATCATATCTAACTTTCCTGATATTGAAAAAGAAATAGCGTTATTTTTAATTAAAGAACTGCCGGTTCTAATCGCTTCGGCTTCGAAAAAATACCCTAGTCTCGGAGAAAAAATTTCCGCGTCTGAAAAAATCAAGTTATCCGAATTGTTTTCAATTTTCGAATTGGAACAATCTCAAATTTTTAACGGGTAAAATATTGAAAAAATTAAAAGTATTATTTTATGTCCACGATTTCGACGACGAACCCATAGGCGTCTTGTATATATCCGGAACATTAAAATCATTAGGCGTAGATACTGATATTGTTTTAACTAAATATGAAAACTACATAGAAAAAACCAAAGAATTTAATCCTGACATAGCGGCTTTCACTGTAACTACGGGATTGGACGGTTATTATCTCGGTATCGCTGAAACAATAAAAAAAATAAATCAAAATATTATCACGGTCTTCGGCGGGCCGCATTGCACTTTTTTTCCGGATTTTATTGAAAATGAAAACGCGGATTTTGTTTTTCGCGGAGAATCTGAACCGGCAATATCCAGTTTTATAAAAACGCTAACTGACTCGGGAGATTATTCTGAAATAAATAATTTAATATACAAAAAAGACGGAAAAAAAATTATAAACGAACTCGGAAATCTTGTTTCAAATATCGACGATTTGCCTCAGCCGGATAGAAATCTCCTTGTAAAATACAGGTTTTACAGAGAAAGCTCTAAAAAAGATTTTATAACCGGACGCGGATGCCCGTTTAACTGTTCGTATTGTTTTAATCACGCTTTTAATAAAATGTATAGAGGCAAAGGCAAAATTATCAGAAAACACGGCGTAGATTATATTTTAACCCAAATCAGAGAATTGAAAAAAAATGCCCGCGTCGATTTCATACAGTTTGTAGATGATATTTTCATCATTTACGAAGACTGGCTCCGCGAATTTTCCGAAAAATACGCGGCTGAATTTGATATGCCTTTCAATTGCAATATAAGAGTCGATTACGTTACGGAAAAATCAATTTCGCTTTTAAAAAAATCAGGGTGTCATTCTGTTTCTATGGGAATAGAATCAGGCGACGAATACGTCCGCAACAACATTTTAAAAAGAAATCTCAAGGATTCTGAAATAATAAACGCCTGCAGAATAATTAAATCCGCGGGATTAAAACTTGCCTCGCAGAATATCGTCGGTATTCCCGGCGGCAGTCTTGAGAATGATTTTAAAACAATGAGATTGAACTATAATTGCCGGACAGATTACGCGTGGTGCACTTTATATCAGCCCTATCCCGGAGTCGAACTTACGGAATACGCAATCAAAATCGGAGTTTTCAACGGCGATAGAAACAACATATCCCCTACTTTTCATAACGACAGCATCCTAAATATTCCCGATAAAAAAAAAATAATCAATCTTCATAAACTTTTCGGAATCGGATCCGAATTCGGCAAATTTGAATTTCTAATCAAAACGCTTATTAAATTCAATTTGACCGGAATATATTCTTTGGCGCGAAAATTATGGAATTTTTATTGTTACAAATTCCGGATAGCGAAAAAAATAGGATGGAAAGAAATTTTCATCAAAGTTCTTTCAAAAAAATATTTTATAAACTAATTATAAAAATATGAAACTGATAAAAGCTGTTATTCAAGCGCGGATGGGGTCGACGCGGTTGCCTAACAAATCTCTCATTGATTTCAACGGAAAACCCATGTTTCAGATTATAATCGACAGAATACGCTTAGCAAAAAAAAAGAATTGCGCGGTTCTCCTCGCCACTTCAGAAAACAAAGAAGACGATAAACTCGCCGAGTTTGCCGCTAAAATCGGAATTGAAACGGTTAGAGGAGATTCTGAAAACGTTTTATCCAGATTTCTGATTGCGGAAAAAAATTTCCCTTCAGACTGGACATTGCGCTTTACCGGAGATAATCCATTGATTGCTTTTGATTTTTTAGAAGATTTCATAGATTTCACCGTTTCTAATAATCTCGATTATTCCGCTATAAAAGGTCTGCCCACCGGAATGGGATACGAAATTTATAAATCAAATAAATTAAAAGAATTATGCAATGAAAATTTGGAATGGTTCTGCAAAGAACACGTAACCCCTTATTTTTATAGAAATCCAAACATTTACAAAATAAAATATTTTGAGATTAATTCTTTCAATTCAAATTCTATTTCTGATTTCAGATTAACAATTGACACATTGGAAGATTATAAAGTCGCGTTAAAAATTCACGGCGATTTAATTTCAAAACTTAAACGCGAACCTTTAACCGTTGAAATAATAAAATACTGCGAAAACAATCCCGAATTATTGAAATTAAATTCTAAGGTTCATCAAAGAAAATACGACGTCAAATATGTTTAGAAACATAAACGAATAAAAAATATGAAGATTAAACCATTTTTATTTTTATCCTGCTTAGTCGCGCTTTTTTTTTATAAAATGATTTTTTTCGGATTCAGAATTTTTTATTACGATATGTCGCTGATGCTTTATCCTTATATGGAATATGCGTCAGCCGCTCTGAAACAAGGTTTGTTGCCGGGCTGGAATCCGTATTTATTTTGCGGTTTCCCGATTTTAGCGGCGAATCAGGCAGGGGTTTTTTATCCGGTTTATTTGATTTTAAGATTTTTATTCGACGCTCCGGATATGTATTCGGCGGCGGTTGCGCTTCATTTTTTTATTATGATATTTTCTGCGTATCTGCTCGTTCGCGAATATAAATTAAACAGACTTGCGGCGGCATTCGGAGCGATTTCGTTCGGGTTCGGCGGATTTATGACTGTCCATCATTTCAATATCGGAATAATTTCCGCAAGAGCATGGATTCCTCTTCTTCTATTATTTTTTTTAAAATTCAAAAACGCCAATAATATAAAATACGCCGTATTCGCCGGTATAATCCTGTTTTTTCAATTGTTAATCGGGCATCCGCAGCCGAGTTTCAACGCGATAGTATTTATTTTTTTATATTTTGCCGTATCGCATTTTTTCGAATCCCAAAAAATATTGAGCTCTTTAAAAAAAACTTTTATCTTTATTTTTTTGGTTGGATTTATCGGAATCGGGTTAAGCTCGTTCCAACTGATTCCTACTTTTGAATTTTCAAAAACAGTCGAACGCACTCAGGGAGACAGATACGGTTTTATGGTTATGCGTTCAATGCCTCCCTATAATATTTTAAATTTGTTTTATCCGGAATACGCTGGAAATCCCTGTGAAAATTCGTATGTGGGAACCGAGGGTTATGACGAATTCACAATATATTTCGGAATAATTTCTTTATGTCTCTCTTTAATAACGATAAGATATTTATGGAAAAATAATATCGCGGTCAGGATTTTAGCAACACTCGCATTAATTGCGTTATTGCTGGGATTCGGCGGATATACCCCTCTTTTTAAAATCCTTTATCATATCCCCGGTTTTAAACTTTTCAGAGCGCCCAGCAGATTCCTTTTGTTTTTTGAATTATTTATGTGTATTCTCGCTTCTTTCGGATTCGATTACATTTTAAAAAATAATTTTATCAAATCAAAATTTTTAAAAATATTCGTTTTATCGTTCGCCGTTTTTTTTCTTTTGTTTTCTTTGTTAACGAATATTTACGGCGATAAAATTAAATTTGAATTCAATAAAATAATAGCCGGCGCATATCAGTCCAACGGCAAAAACAATCAGAGTTCCGGACTGCTTTCTAAAATATCGGTTAATCCCAAAAGAGTTGACGCCGGATATTTTACAGGCAAATTCAACCGCTTAATCGAAGGATATAAAACTTCAGGAGTCTTTTTCTTTGCGGTCTATTCGGCGGCATTTATTATTTTATTTTTTCCCTTTAATCCGCATATAAAAAAATATTTAATTTTGACGCTGCTTATATTTGAATTATTTGTTTTTTTTCAGAAAAATGTTCCTATGGCTAAAAAAAAATTTTTCACTCGAATTCCGGAAACAGTTAGTTATCTTAAAAATAAAGAAATCGGTTTTTATAGAATATATTCTTGGAACCGCGGTTTGATGTATTACGATTTAAAAAAAAGCGGGGGGTTAAACAACGGTTTATCGGAATACGAACGTCTTTTAAATTTTATTCCGGAAGATCAGGCTTCTTTATACCGGATGTTCGGTTTCTGGGGATACGACACTATGATAAGCAGGCGTCTTGCAAAATATAGAACCGGAATTCTTAAAAACAATTTTAATCTATTAAAAATCGCCGGAATAAAGCATATTATTACAGACTCGGAAATTAAAGGATTAAAAACCGGAACAAAATTTGACGGCAATATTTTTATTCAGGAAATCGAAAATACTGCGCCGCAATTTTATTTTGTAAATAGAATAACTCTTAAAAATGAAAACGACGCGTTTGAAACCATCTCCGACGCAAATTTCGATCATACAAAATGCGCCGTTATTGAATTAGACAAAACTACAGTATCAAACGATATTGACGATAACAATTCAATAATAAATCCCTCAAACATAATTTTTTCTGAAACGGTCGAAAACGTAAAAATTAAAAAAATTCAATGGAAGTCAGATTATACGTCGCTTGAAATTGAAAATCCTAACGGCAAACCCGTTCTGCTTGTTTTTAACGATTCGTATTATCCAGAATGGCGCTGCGATTTGAACGGGAAAAATACGGAATTGTTCATAACCAATTATCTTTTTAAATCAGCGGTCATACCAAGCGGAACAAATTCGGTGAGGTTTTATTATTCTTACGAGTCTTTTAAAAAAGGAATCTGCGTAAGCGCTTTTGTTTTGATTTCAACCATAATTATTTCAGCGTTTTTCCTTAACCCTAAAAATGCGATAAAAAATTGAAGTTTTTCAAAACATATATACGCGCTTGTTAAAACTTCTAAAAACCTGAAAACTGGCGCGTCAAGCAAATTTCTTGACGCGCCAGTTTCAGGTTTAATCATTATCCCAAACAGGTATAAGATTTTTGAATCTATCGACGTCTATCTTTCGTTTTAATTTGCTTATTGTTCTATCCTGAATTTGTCTGACCCGTTCCCTTGATAAATTCATTATTGTTCCGATTTCTTCTAAAGTCTTGGGTTGATAATTATTTAATCCGAATCTGTAGTTTATGACTTTTCTTTCATTTTCGTTAAAATCCTTCAGCAATAAGTTTATCGCATTTGTCAATTCTTTCAAAGCTATATTATTAAAAGAATTTTGAGCGCTTTCATCTTCGATAAATTCCGCTATCGAACTCTGTTCTTCATTCGAAGACACGTCGAGCGAAGTAATATCTTGCGCTGCAAGCATCAGTTTAATTACTTTCTGAGGAGTTAATTTCATTGCTCCCGCAATTTCTTCAATTGTCGGGTTTCTGTCTAATTCCCAAAAAAGCTCTGTGTTTATCCGTTTATATTTGGATAATAATTCGGCTATATGCACCGGCAATCTTATATTTTTGCTTTTGTCTATCAACGCTCTCTGAATATATTGTTTTATCCACCACGAAGAATACGTGCTGAATTTATAACCGAATTTTGTGTCGAATTTTTCTATTGCGTTCAGCAATCCGAGATTTCCCTCGTTTATTAAATCGAGAAGTTGAAATCCCTGATTGAGATATTTTTTAGCTATCTTTACTACAAGTCTCAAATTCGCCTCTGTGAACGCGCTTCTAATTTCGCTGAATATTTTCAATGATTCTATTATTGTCTTATATGTTTTTTCAAACTCTTCTTTAGAAACATTTTTCATATTTGCCAAAAGAAAATTCCTTATGGCTTTTAAATCGCGTTTAAAAAAATTATATTTTATTTCATCAAACGCGGTCTCGCTTATATTAAAATCTTTTAAAATTTTAATAATCGAATTCTTGTAACCCCGTAATTCGTCCGAGTATTCTATTTCCTTTTCCGGCGTCAATAAACTGAATTTGCCGATTTCTTTAAGATAAATGCTTATCAAATCAAGTTCCGCGGAGTTTTCTTTTTTTATATTATTTTCCGAATCGTAATCCGTCTCTTCTTGTTCAATATCAGAATCGTCGAGCAAATTTATTTTATCCTGTTTTAACAAATCAATTATTTCATTTACTTCTACGTCTGGTAAAAATTCGCCTACGACGTCAATAGTAACTGAATTGTTATTGATTTTAGCATACTTCAGAAGTTTTAAATACTCTTTGGACTGTTTTATAATCGACAAATAATCGTTGTTTTTTATTTTTGCCGATTTTTTTTCTTCGGCAAAACCGGACTTAGGCTTTTTAGTTTCCGTATTATTTCTATTTTTTTTTAAGGTTTGGGAATTAATCATAATATTTGGTCGGCTTAATCAAGAAAATTCAGCGGATTTACAGCAACCGGATTGCCTCCTTCTGATTGTCTTATTTCAAAATGTATTACAGGTTTGTCAAAATCAGGAGAATTTTCATTCACGCCCGCTTTGCCTATAACCTCTCCGCTTCCTATGCGTTGTTCCGGTTTTACCGCAATCTCTTTTAAATACGTATATACCGTCATATATTTTTCATTGTGCTTGACTATTATTGAATTTCCATATCCTTTTAAATTATCCGTATAAATAACAACGCCGGCTCCCGCAGATTTCACTTCGCTGTTTTCTTCAACTTCTATTGTTAATCCCCTGGTTAAAGTTGAAAAAAAAGTCATTATTTTTCCATTTACAGGCCAAACAAAATCGAAATCTTTTACAATCGGAGATTGTTTAATTTTTTGTTTTGGAGCCGTTTTTACAGTTTTGGGTGTTACAGTTTTTGATTGGACTGTTTTTACGGATTCTGCCGTTTTTTTCTTAGATTTTTTTTTATCCGGTTTTGACTGTGATGCGGCTCTGGTTTCAGTTTTGCTTTTATCCGAGGATTGTTCTTTGGATTTATATGCCGGAATATAAAGCAATCTTCCGGCGCGTAATTTCGAGGAATCGGAAATATTATTCGATTTCATAATCATATCCGCCGGAGCGCCGGATTTTTGAGATATCAGATTTATTGTATCGCCCTGTTTTACTTTATAATGATAACCGCCGCGTTTTACAGCGCAATTTGAAATTATTAAAACGATAATCAATAAAAAAAATTTTTTTTTCATTCGATATTTATCGGATAGAAAAATTTATAAAGTCCTCGTCGCCGGGATAATCCGTTACGCTGACATTCTCGACTCTCGACATAGGCGGACCCTTTTTTATATAAGAAATGATATTATACACTTTATCGATGTTTCCGCTTAATACCGCTTTTAGCGTTCCATCCGGCATATTTTTTACCCATCCTTTTATACCGAGCTGTAAAGCGAGATTATATATGTAATACCGGAATCCTACTCCTTGAACTTTGCCGCTGACAGTCGCTATCTGAACAAATTTTTTTGAAGTCATATTTTTAAAATCAAATCTATATACAAATAAATTGTTTGCGCATTACTGTCCGGCGGCGTTATAACTCAAGCGCGAACGGTTTCAAAAATTCCGCCGAATAATAATTTTCATAGTATAATTATAAAGTAAATTTTAGCAAGTATTTTTTAAACGATTAATTTTTTTTTCTGATAGCGGATAATACGCCGCGAACAATTTTTAAAAATTCTTGTTCGTCGTAAGGTTTGACTATATAAGCGGCTATGCCCATTTTTAAAAAATCAACCACGATTTTTTTATCTGAAGTGGAAGTCACCATAATTACGGGAATGTTATTCAATACTCCAGCTTCTTTTCCTTTGCAATAAAAATCTTTTCCGTTTAATACCGGCATTTCTATATCAAGAAAAATCATTCTGATTCCGGGATGTTTTCCAAGCATAACAAAAGCTTCTATCCCATTGTTGGCTTCTATGAAATCAAACAAACTGTTGTCTTCGAGTTTATGAATAATACTTCGTCTTGCGGTTGAAGAATCGTCCACGATAAGGATTTGTATTTTTGGATTTGCGGAGGCGTCAAGATATTCGATTTCTTTTAATATCCTTTCGATTTGCATATTCATTGAGTCAACATTATCAGTCATATGTTTTACTCCTGACATAGAAATTCTAATGAATTAGCGTTTTCTCAAACTCTACCGGATAATCTTCAATAACAACAAATTTTACAATGTTTTCAAGTCATACGCAATCGACGATTTAAGCGCGTTTCATATTAATAGCGCTTTGGAGCATTTCGTCCGCCGTATGAATGCCTTTAGCGTCAAGTTGGAACGCTCTCTGATATATTATCATATTAGCTAATTCAGAGCCGAGGTCCACATTGGAACCTTCAAGTTTGTTAGACGCTATTATTCCCGCTACTGAATTGTCAGACGCGGTCGTTATTTTAGCTTGATCGTTAGAGTTTATATTTATATCAAAATAACTGTCTCCATATCTTGTTAATGATTCAGGATTGGAAAAAGTCGCAAGAGCAAGCTGCCCTATATCCCTTGTTTCAGAATTAGAATAATATCCGGAAATCACTCCGTTGCTGTAGACC
>ERZ795059.1697-NODE-1697-length-24194-cov-9.807780_pt1 | contig 24194 bp, 16 predicted proteins | sample MGYA00375143_ERZ795059 | MGnify/ENA primary metagenome ERZ795059 (study PRJEB30188, sample SAMN05720168) | activated sludge metagenome | isolation source: Anaerobic digester | place: USA | collected 2015-01-07 ... | reverse complement strand
TATCTCATCATATGTCTAGTGGATTGATAATTACATCTATTTTATCTTTAACTTGCTCGTAGAAATAATCATCATAATCCCATTGTGCATCTTCTGCATTTTCCTTGAATGCTCGCTCGCATAATTCATCAAAGAATAAATGCATATTATCTAAGCAATCAAGAATAAACTTCTCATCTAATTTAGTAACAGTAAGAGCAGATTGACCATTTTGATATTGCTCTTCAGGATCCCACACCATCTTTGGATACCATTGTTTCAAGATCTTGTATGATCTTAATGAATTGTGTTTCAAGAAATTCCAAACTGTGAATGCTCTATCATATAAAGGATAGTTTTTATATTCCCTAAATGATTTAGCATCTTCACCTTGTAAGCCTTGAATAAATATATCAAATTGTTTCTTAGTATAATCTTCTTCTTTATATCCACATGCAGTAAGCATTCTTAAACATAGAGCATCAACACTAGACATTAGTTGATGAAAGAATTGAGCATATAATGATTTGATAATCATTTTATATTCGTTTTGTCTTCTAAATCCTGACATCATGGCCTTCATATTTGCTTCATCATAATCTAGTACGCCATCTGCTAAATTAGCTACTCTAGCATTATCTTCAACTTGTTTAGGCGTTTTTATGCTATCAATAAAGCTCTTATATTCACTGAACCACAACTTCTTATATTCAGCAAATAAATCTCTAAACCAATTACATTTATAATCGCTTCTATGAATTTTTGTTGGTAAGTAATAAACTGAATGTCTTATTTCAATTCTATTATTAGGCAATGTAAAAAACTTCTTGTATCTTTTAGTATCGACCTTTACTCTATCATCTTTAAGAATTAGTCCATAAAAATCAAATTGATTACAAGCATTATTTAAATCTAGTTTTTCATAGTCTTTTCCGATTACTTTACTTTTTTTCTTCATAACTAACCTCCAGATAAATAAAAAGTGATGAATGGAATTACCCATCACCACTTAAATAACATTTATCCTCTTATTATGTTATTTTGTTTTGATACGCAATACCACTCTTGAAAATTAGCTTTTAACTATTGGTTTACTCCTAATATGGTATATCCCAACCATACTATTCGCTCCAACATTTCATATAGGTAAAGTTCCTAATAACACTTCGAAACACGCAAATGTATCTATGTACATTATATCACAAAACGTATGCTTTTTACAATCGCTTCGACAATTTTTGCAGATACTACATTTAGTCTACCAGATATTCAAATAGATTAAAATGAACTATAGTTCAAAAATGAAAAAAGAGGGCTTACCTCATTACAAGTAAGTCCTCCATTTTAGTATTGAATATTAGAGCAAGATTATACAAGTTTTCAGCATTAGGAACTTTCATACCACTTTCCCAATCATAAATCACTCTAGGCGATTTTAATTGGAGTAAATCAGCCAATTCTTCATGAGTAAGGACTGCTTTGGCACGTAAAGAACTAATTCTTAAACCTGTAGATACTTTATCTAATATGGCTTTTTGATAATCCATAACAAGTACCTCCTTCGAGCCCTACCTCGACTTTCTGGTACTCTTCAATTATCGATTAAAGTATACACCAAAATTAGATATTTTTCAAATCATCTCCTCTAGTTATTCCTTTATTATTTCAAACCTATTGTAATAGTTACAGTATCTTCTTCAGCTAATAATTCTCTTAACTCAGATTTACTTAAATTGATATGCCCAAGTTTAGTGAATGACCAACTATTATTATCGTAATATAAACATATTTGATTTGAGTTATATAAAACAATATCTCCTGGACCTACATTCATCTCTGTATCATTACTAACAAGTGTAAATCCTAATAATCCAGTCTGTTCAAAATCACCATATTGATGTAATTCAATAGTCAATCCTTCTTTAGCATGTTTCTTTAAATCTTTTACTGATTCATTATCTAACCAGAATACATCAACTAGAGTATTTCCTATTTTTAATGTTAATGTCATATTAGCAGTTTCATCCTCTTCTTCAGTTGTAGTTGTTGGATTTTCATCTGATGGATTAGTAATTGTTGTACTATGTTCATCAGTAGAAGAGTGAGTTGATGGATTATTTGATTTGCCACAAGATGTTAGTGTTATGAGCATAATAGCTAATAATAGTGTTAAGACTTTCCTCATAGCAACCACCTACGAATTAATGATTCTTTCTACTAAAGAAGGCAACTCCTCTAATATTTCAAAGTCTGTTATAGATTTAGCGGTACTCTTTTTTAATGAAGGAATAATCAAATATGATGTATCTTGAATCACTAACGAATTACCAGTAACAATACACAAGTCTTTATTTTCATTAGCTAAGATATTTACTAACGGTAAAGTAATATTTTGTGTTTCTTTTTCTGTGAAGTCAGTTGGCAATTGATCTTTAGTTATATAAACCAAAAAGTCATGAGCCAATTTCTTATTGAACATTCCTTGTATTCGTTGATTCCAGAAATTACAAATATCTCTATCATCATCATTACATAAAATTTCTAGAGTATCTTTAAATATTTCATCTAAAAATGCTTCAATTTGTGTAGAATAGCCTGCGCCGCTTGAAAGACTGTCATAGAAATAAATATCAATATACTTTTGAGCACCGTTGCTTCTTGTTCTAGTTCCAATAGTTAAATCATTATAAGAAATATCTAATATTCTACTTGTAGCAAGCTTCATTGCTTCACATAAGGTTATTGCTGCAGATTTAAGAACTATTGAATTATCGGTAACTCTATTCATATCGATTTCAATTTGCATAAAGAACATATCAGTTCTAAAACCAGTTCCTAAATATACTCCTTCGTCAACAAATTTATGGTTGCATGATACCCTATTACCAGCATTTGTGAAAGGAGCTCCTATTCCATTTTCTCTCAATGATTTATCACTATGAGGTTGAGCTGCTCCACAGTATCTACAAATATCAAAACCTTCTGAATTATTTCCTTTATTCAAAATAAGTATTTCTTCATTTTTTCTATTACATATTTTTAGATTCTTGTACTTTGTGTTCGTTAAATCGTTTGAAGGAGTTGCAGAATAACATGGATCATCAGCGTATGTCATTTCTGAATCCGCTTCACTTTCAGGAATATCTCTTGCATTAAGAGGAGCAAATCCCCAAGGAATAATCATCTCCCTCTTTTCTTCTTCAGATAAAGGCTGCCCACAGAAAGGACATTTTCCATCAGTTGGCATTTCTTTTCCAAACCATCCACATATAGGATTGCTACAACTATAAATATAGTTAACAAATCCATTTTCCTCTTTAAAATATGGTTCGGCTGGTCTATAGAAGTTTTCTTGGTCTTTATGTCTAACCGGTGAATAAATACCAGCAGATTTATATGTTTTCTTATCAACAACAATGGTACGGCCTGGCGCATATTCACTTATTGCTACATCGATACCCCTTTGAGGAGCTAGTTTTGTTTTACCATCTGAACCTTCAATGTTGAATTCTATAACATCTAGTGGAAATGAGTATGTTGGCAAAATTCCAGATGAAAACAAGTCATCAAACAACAGTGATTTTTCATCATCTTGCAATGCTAAAAAAGTTTTTAATTCTTCAATCAATTTATCTTTGAAAATTTCAATGTTGTGTCCAACAAACAGCTCATTTATTTCTTCATCTGTGAAAGATATCTTATTTACAAAATCATAAAAATCATCTGAAATATCTTTAAAATCTTTTGTAAGTATTGTATATAAAGAATCTTTTCTACTTTCAAAATATTTAGTGAACATAATAAGAGAAAAATGTCTATAGATGATCTTATCACTATTAATATCAATCCATGGTTTTCTCGGTTTTCCTTTTATTATCTTATCAGGAGAATTAAAGTAATATGTATCATGAGGCCCACCTTGTGCATAAACTGATATTGTTGATAATGACGAACCACGTCTACCAGCTCTACCAGCACGTTGTTGATAGTTTTCTCTTAGAGGCGGTACGTTTCTTAGACCAATTGCAGTCAACGAACCAATATCAATACCAACTTCCATTGTTGTAGTACAACTTAGAATATCTATTGGTGTTGTTGTTATCTTTTCAACATTTACATCTTGAAATCGCATTTCATAATCTTCTGTTTTTGCCCATGTCTCAATTTTTTGATCTTTGAAAGAAAGTTGCGCAGTATGTTCCTCAGTATTTAAAGATTTAATGTTTTCATCACTAATAATCGGATTTCTCCAATAATATATTTGTTTTAACTCATTAATGTTCCTCTTTTCTATGTGAGGAGATTCACAAATCAAGCAACTATTATCAATTTCAAAAGGCAAAATATTTCCACACTTTTTACATCTAAACCATTCAGAATCCTTATTATCAGTCAAAACAACTTTTACAAATTGAAGATTAAGAAAATAGTTTTCATCTTCTTTTCTATAAAAATTTTCGACTAATTCAGAATATATTTTCTCATACAAATCGGGATACTTATTTTTAATTCTTTCGTTGATATAAGTATCATATTTATCAAAGCCATATCTGTTTCCCTTAATGTATTTAACTTCTTTACGAACATTTTCAGGAACAGTATTGTCAAAAGAGAAAGCATCAGTACATGTTTGAGCAACAAAAGCAACAAAAATTCTAACTAATTCATCTTGGGTTATTCTATCATCGTTTAAATCAAAGAGAACATCATCTACTTTTTCTTCAATTGGTGCAATATATCCAAGTCCTAAATTATGAAAATTAAATGTTGGACTACAAAATAATTCAATAAGATCTGCCTGATACATTTGGCATGGTGTATTTAATTCACTTTGAAGTCTTGAATAATCTACTTCTCGACCTAGTCTCTTATATCTATCTAATAATCTAGTTAATCTTTGTTTATCTTCCTCAAACTTATCTAGTTTCCTTCCATAGAAAAACCTTAATTTGTTTTCGATACATACTTCTACAAACGCTGGATATAGGTAATTCAAAGGAAACTCTTTAGTATTTCCAGAAAAATAAATCTTTTTCATAGCTAGATATATTGCTTTTCTAAAGGATTCCATATCAGCAATTTTTGTCATATCACGAGCAAGAATAGCAGCTGATTGACGAGAGTCGGAGAATAATAAAACCTTTTTACCACCATTAGGAACAAACTTAGTTGGTTCTTTAGTCATTGGTTGTGCATCGAATTGTGCTTTTGTAAGATTATAAAATGGAATATTACCTTTTATTCTAAAATCACTCAATCCTATAAAACTGAACTTTTTCTCACAATGTGGACAAATTTTAAATGATACATTTTCATCATCACTAGCACTGCTTCTCAATACTTTAATGCATGTTTTGCTGTTAATCTCGTTTGGATATAGTTTTCCTGAAACAAAATCAAAATATGCAAGTTCAGTATTCTTTGGACGTTTATCCAAATCATAGTCTTTTGAAAGGATAAACAATGGAAATTCAACCAATTCATTATTCTCATCAATTCCCTTTTTATTCCAACAATTTATTTTTGTGTCATGAATTGAATTTCTATTAACAAAAGTCTTTATGTATAGAGCACCACAACGTCTATCATTCACTAATTCATATACCTTTGAATGGCAATATGGACATTGAGCTCTATTGTTTACAAATAATGAGCCAAGAGTAAGTCCATCACCTTCATGTTTATGATTGCAGTCTGGATTTAAGCAAGCATAAATTCCATTTAATCCTCTAAAGAATAGATGGATTCTTGCAGGGAATATTACATTTCCACCTTCATCTTTTGCAAGAGGAGCTAGTAATAATAAATTTTCAAATGCTTTATTTCCTCTTTCAGACATTTCTTTTACTGCTAGCTCTTGAAGTTCATCATATGAAGTAGCTTTACCCCTACATGCATCAAGAAGTGCAACAAATGGCGCATATCTAGTTAAATTTTTATAGAGCCATACTTGTGAATCAATTTTTATATCTTCATTAAATATTTCTTTTGCAAATAATTTAATGTTCCTATCAATAGTTTCGTCATTTAAAACGGCTGAATCTAATTCAAGATTTGCAAGTTTATTTATATCAAATTTAACTTCGTTTCTTACCTCTATTTGTTCTCTTTCACCAAAAAGATATTCAAAAGAATCTTCACCGCAACCAGAAAGATTGGCTGAGAAGTTCTTAATATAGTCCATATCCTCTTTTGTCTCATTAGGCATACTTGCACTTGTTAAAATGAATTGGACTTTTTCTTTTGATATTCCAAGTTTTGAAAATAATCTTCTAATTAGTAATGCGACTTCTCCCCCACTTGCGCCAGAGTACATATGGGCTTCATCAATAATTATGAGAAGTTTATTATCTTTAGAAAGATTTAACCATTCTTTTGTTTCTTTCCAAATATTGCTTTCTACAGTCCTAATAAGCATATATTCAAGCATAGAATAGTTTGTAATCAAAATATCTGGTGTGTGTTTTTGCATTTCATATCTTAGTAATAATTCGGCATCATTTGATGAGTCATAATGTTCCAAATCATTATCTTTTAGACTTCTTACCAAGGCCTCAATGTTTTTTGAAGGATATTTATTTATTTTTATTAATCCATTTATGTCTTTTAATTGCTCAGACTTTTGTTCTTCAGTTAAATCATCTTTAACCAAGTAACTATTTTCATATGATTCAGCAATATCAAGATTATTCTTTTTTATAGGTTTTTCACCAGCATATGGAGTTCTACCAGTATACATTCCAAATTGAGGGCGCCTTGAATCTGGAGCAAATTCATTAAGTAAACTAACAAAGTTTCCATTTCTATCACCGATTATTCTTCTTAATCTTGAAATTTGATCTGATACTAAGGCATTCATCGGATATATAACAATTGTCCTAATGCCACGTTTTTGCCAAGTTTTAGGAGAATGAATCGCTTCATTTACAAGTTTATAAATCATAGGCCACATAAAGCATTCTGTCTTACCTGAACCAGTACCTGTAGCAACAAATAGATTTCTTCCTTGAGTGAATTTTTCTAATGAATCAACCTGATGCTTAAAAGGGGTGTCAAATACACCTAACTTCTTATCTATAAGATCAGAAAAAAAGTTTTTCATTTCTGAATCAATTTCAGAATTCTTAATTCCATTAATCACTTTTAAATATGATGGAGTAGATTCAATATATGGTTTTTGAAATAGGTTACCCTCTCTATTTAATAATTCATCAGAGGAATTTAGTAATAATTGATTATCTCCAAAGTATTGACTTGTAATGTAATCAACTAGTCTATCTTTCATTAATTGGTGTGTTTTCTTTATTCCCAAATTACTAGACATATCAATTACCTCCTTCTTCTACAACATCAATTGACAAGTGTTTTAATACTTTAATTATCGATTCTTTCATCGAAGCACCTGTAACAAAATTGTTTATTCCATTTGCATCATCTAAAGGCCATGCCATACACTTCAATAAAGAATACTCAAAAAACGGTAGTATATAGCCACCAAATGATAACTTAATTCCATAGTCGCCATACTTACTAATAGTACATTTTGCTGGATTGTTATTATAAGAGCATATACCTAAAATAATTCTCCATATTTCATGAACAAAGATATCATCATTAGACTTTTTAGTGTAAATAGTTGGAACAGGCGATGAATAATAGCTGTCTTCAACTCTACGCATAATTTGGTAGTCAAGCCCATCATCAACTTTTAAAACATAATATTCATAATTTGATGTAGATTTTTCACTAAAATAATCCCATCGATTTTTCTCAATATTATATACTTCTATTTTTCCTAAATTTGGATTAAATTCAGAAAAGCTTAGTTTTGAAGCTAAATTCTTAAAAGATGCTTTTGCATCCGTTGTATTTAGTAAGAATTCTTCAACTGGCATGTCATTTGATTCATCAAACTTGCCCCATAATCCTAAACCACGCATCTTTTTTGCACTTGTATCTAGATCAATTACCAGAGTTTTCTTACTAAATGCAACTCTGTTTCTATAAATTGGATATTTGAATGCATAGTTACCAGAATTAATATAACCTAAAGTAACATAAATATCTTCAATATCATTTATAAATTTTTTGTCATCTGTAAAAAAATATGCAAGTGTATCATCAATTTTTTTATATGATGATAAGACATCCAAAGCAGAAATTGTGACATGTGATTTCGAAACTTGATTAATATCTACTTCTTCAAAATCTCTATCAGCAAATAGCTGCATAACCCATTTTCCGATTGCAGAATAAATAATCCTATTATGAAAATTAATAATAGGTTCATTACCAAAATTTTCTATTTTCAAATCGTTGGCTATAGTTGCATATAGTTTTTCTAAATCCTGTGCCTTAATCATGAATAACCGCCTCACATTTTGAACGAATTGATTGATTCATGATATTATTGACTAATTCTTCTGAATCTACTGAATCATGAATTGATTTAAAAGGTATGAGAGAATAACTTAAAAGACCATAATACTTCACGTTCATTATTTCTTTATTATCTAAATTTATATCAAGAGCATTTAGCACTTTTTCAAATTCGCCATTTGTAATTGCTTGTCTCTTTTCATTTTCAAAAGAATATGCATATTTATATGAAATCTTAGTCGATTCAAATTTACCAATAAAGAAATTAAATTCATCTATAACTTCTGGAGCTAAAAATTGTAATTCTCTATCATACGAAACGACAAAAATAAATTTTTCATTATATGGTCTTGATTTTATGTAATCTAAAAGTTTTGCTGTTTTTTGTACATTAATAATGTTTTTTAATACAATAACCTTATTATTTGATATACACTTTAAACCATCAATTTCAGCTATTAACTGTCCAAAATCGCAATTATCATCAGCGATAACTTCATAATAATTACCACCAGTTATTGTTGATGAAATAATATTGGCTAATAGTTCACTATTTTTTTCAGAAACTATTATAGGTTTTTTAGAAAAAATGACTTCTACTAAATATTCTCTTAGAACATCGAACTCATTATTATTTACTACATTTTCAATAATATCTCCAATATTTTCAGGAAGAAATTCATCAAATTCTTCATACTCTTCATTTTCGACTACATTAATGGTGTAATTTTTGTTTGATGATGAAGCACTAATTTTTTCGATATATTGTTTTAAAAAGTCAATTTGATCCTGCAATTTCATGACAACATCATTTTGAACTAATTGTTCTATTTTCTTATCAACATACTCTCGTTCTTTTTTTAATGAGAATTCAATTTTCTTATTCACTTCTTCGATAGAATGATTCAATTCTTCGTTATTAATACTATTGATAGTTTTCTTTGTTTCTTTAAGTTCGTCATTTAAAGTCTCAATTAAGGTTTTATGTTCAGCTAATTGTTTTTTTAACTTCTCTACATCATTATTAATTGACTTAAATTGAGAATCTATATTTTTGTTTAGTTTATCTAATTCTTTTTTTAAAGATTCCCTAATTGTTTCAGAACTAATGTTTTTAATTAAATTGAGAATATTTATATTTTCAGTGATTGCTTTTTGTTTAGTTTCATCAAAATGTTCTAATTTATAATATATTGGTCTAAAGGCTTCATTCGTTGCTTCTTCAATGGATAATGCCATAGCAATTGTTTCACTATAGCCTTGTCCCTCATATTCTTTTTGACTTTTTTTAATGCTTTCATTATTGTCATTGTAAAAGCTGGTTAATATTCCAATTAACTTTACATCTTTTTGTGTCTTAATAAGAGAGAAGGAAGTGTTAACCAATACTTGTTTTGCTGCCTTATTTGGTCTAAAGCCTTTTAACTTTTGAGCTAGTTTTGGCGTATTAACATAGATATTTCTCAATAATTCTAGAGGTACGCCATCCTCCAAAAACGATTTTAATTCTTCGTCATTTAACTCAAGTAAATTCATACACTAGACCTCCATAAGCAGTTCAATAGCCGCTTTTTTTATCTTATTAGAACGAGTACACATTTCAAGATAATCTACTATAAACTCATTATCCTTATATTTTTCAATCAGATATTCAAAATCAATATCTCTTAATGAAACATATTCTTTTGAATACCATATAGCATTTTTCAATAAATCAATATTTATTTCAGATTTAACCGAAGATAATTGATATATAGTTCTTTCTAAACCTGATTTAATAGATAACAATTTATCATTCTTTTTTAAACGAATTTGACCGGAGCTTGCTTTTTCATTTATAAACCCATTCTTAAAATAATAGTTTTTTGAGTTCTTATCTAAATCTATTAATGAAGTGTTTTGGTATTCAAACTTAGTAGGTTCTTTTTCAGGCGTTGAACTATTATATTGCATTACGAAAAATGGAGTTGCGTTAATGTTTTGAACCTTAAAATACAAATATGCTGTATCATGCTCATATAATTCGAGAGCATCAGACTCATTTTCAAATGCAATAAACATTTTAGTTGAGTTATTCTTATAATATTTGTAGTTTCCAATAGAATTCATAGGTGGCCACAATATTACTGCATCATCTTTTTCAACAAGTTCACAACCTCTATTTGTGCAGAAGTTTTCTGTTGCATCAGTAACACTATTGAATACAACATCGTATACTGAATAATTAAAGTAAGTATCGCTTTTTAGTTCTAATTTTACTATTGTCATATCCTTCTTAACTTCATTTGAGATATGCAAACCATAATTCCCATAGGAGAATATTAAGTAATGTCTTCCTGTATATATCCTACCACCTAATTTTTTACATACAAACATCTTAATATTTCTTAAATTGATACTAGAATTTAAGTCTCCAATATAATTTTGTAATATCAAACTAGAATATATCTGTTCATTTGGAATAAAGCCGTCCATCGTGTAACTCATGTCACGACCTGTAGAGTTACCTGTAATTCGAATCTTTATACTTGAAGGAAACTTACTTAACCCTATTCTTTTCAATTCACCTACTTTTAAGTGATTTGTATCGATCGGTAAATCTATGTGAGAATTATAAGATTCATTTATAACAATTCTAGTATCATTTTTAGTATTATTATCTAAATCATTTTTATTAAAAGGTGGAATGGTAATTAAACTTTTCCATTTACCATCTTGATACTTTAATTCAAAATTTAAAGAAATATCTTCTTCTTTAAACAGTTTTTTTCTAATTAATGATTCATAAGTTTTTGATTCGGTTCCCTCATGATAAAGAGAACAATAACCATGACCTTCATGAGTAGGAGAATGCTTAAAATAAGCAGCATTATAAAAACCATTACAGTAAACAATAGCATCTCCACATTCAACACATCTAATTGCTTTTATGCTTGCGTGATATGGGTGGTCTTTCATATATTTTTCATATTCAGATAATGTCATTTCTCTTTTTTCTAAACTATGAAAAACTTTTGGAATGCTTGCCATATTTTAAAAACCTCCTTCATCAAATTGATACAACACTAAACAAATCTTCACTTTCTGTAAGTTCAACCACTTCAATATTTTTAGAACTAGCCATCTGTTGTAATTTAACAAATTCTTCTGATGCTTTGTCTACCTTACAACCCACATATATCTTTGTAATATTAGTAGGCATTATATATAGACTTAATTCTTCTAATTTAGAAACTCCATCACTATTTGGAGATAAAATGCATCTAACCTCTTCTTCATATTGCCAATCTAATGACTTAACAATAAAAGGTTTAGATATACATCTTATTAGACCCTTATCATTAACATCAGCTTCTTCATTTGATAGCATATAGCCTAATACTCTTCTTGTAGTATCTTCTAAATCAAATTTACACCTCTTCTTAGAATACTTTACATCAAGAAAATCCTTATCAGGCCTATCAAATTCAACACAAAAGCCTTTATGTTTATCTCCATAATGTGACCACATTAGAATAGAATCATATCTTTTACTAAAGCATGTAATTAAAGCGTTATTTCGCACTTCTTTAACTTTTTGAATAATTTCATTGGTGAACTTTTCTTTCAATTCATCAAAAGATTTTTCACCATTTTTTGCAGCATACCTAACTATCCATCTAGTTAATGCTTGAGCACCAGGAATAGAGTCATAATATTTGTTCTTTTTTGATAATTTCAAATTAAGATTAATACCAAATCTATCCCATTTCATAATAAGCTTTGTGAAAAAGCCTACTTTGATATCTTTATTATTTAATATTTTTAAGAATTCTTGAATTAAATAATATTCAACTACTATAGATATTGATTTTTCAACATCGTCATCATCAAAATCTATAACACTATCAAAAGGGTCATTATAGTTTTGCGGGTTATTAAGTGCAACAGCATTACTTTCTAATATCTTAATTGCACTTTTTAATGATGTATACTTGTATATTTTTTCCACACTAAATGACTCCTTTCTTTTATTTTGGAATTATTTTAATCATTTCTCTATAAAATTAACAAAAAAAGAAATTAAAAACGTTACACTTATTATATCACAACTTCATTATAACTTCTTCTATTTAGAAGAAAATAATTCATAAATCACGATTTATCGAGATGTTTGATGGCAAATATGAAACGAAACACCTTAACGAAGTATGTGAAGAATTATTTGCAGGAGGAGATGTTAAGAAAGATAAAAGTTCAGATAAACAAAGTGATGAATTTCCTTATCCAATTTATACAAATGGTGAAAAAGATAACGGTTTATATGGTTACACATCATTAGTTAGGGTTTCTAAGGAGGCTGTTACAATATCTGGAAGAGGTACTATTGGTTTTACTTGTTTAAGAAAAGAACCATTTTATCCAGCGGTTAGATTAATTGTTGCTGTTCCAAATCAATCACTAGTTAATGGTTGTTACTTGCAACATTTTATTCAATCAAAAAATTATGGTGGTCAAGGTGCAAGTATCCCTCAACTGACAGTTCCTATGATTAAGAATGAGTTAATCCCATTACCACCAATTAGTGTGCAAAATGAGTTTGCAGAATTCGTTACACTAATCGACAAATCGAAATTTGTTTGTTACTCTAAGTATTTTTTATGGCTCAATTTTACATTTGTATCATCTACCATCGCATATTCTAATGTTGTATCAATTTTAGAATGGCCTAATAGATGTTGGACTTGTTCTATAGGCATACCTTTATCGATTGCTTTTGTTGCTAATGTTCTTCTAAATTTATGTGGATGTACTTTATCCAACCCAATCTTTTTACCTATCTTTCTAAGCATTATTTCAACACCACTTATTTCAAGTCTATCATACGGCTTCAAAAGACCAACAAAAAGGGCTTCATTATCATCTTTTCTAGAATTTAAATATTGTTGCAAATGTATTTTTGTCTTTGCATCAAAATATACCTTTCGCTGTTTATTGCCTTTACCTAAAACCACACATTCCTTATTTTCAAAATCAATATCTTTAATATCTAATCTAACTAGTTCACCAACTCTTATACCAGTAGATATTAGAACTTCTACTATCGCTAAATCTCGTTTATTATTTATTGATTGCTTTATTAACTCTATAGTTTCATCAGAATATACTTCTTTTACCACTTTTCCGGTCTTTACTTTATGGATTCTTTTGCAAGGACTCTTTGAAATATAATCTTCATTCTCTAGCCATGAGAAAAACGAAGATATGATTCTTCTTACATTATCGATTGTAGTTTTTGATACATCATTTTTTTCTTTATAACTAGATAAAAAGCTTCGTAAATCTTCAGTAATTATGCAAAAATAATCTTTATTAATAACTTTTAAAGTTAATTGTAATGTAGTTCTATAATAATTTAATGACTTATCTGAACAACCCTCAATACGTTTGGCATCGATAAATAGTTTTAAAACTTCATCGTTATCTTTGGGCCTTAAGAATTCTTGTTTTGAGTCCAATATTATATCTACAATAGATATTATCTTTTCTCTTGCTTCATCTTTTTTTCCTTCTTCAATAACATTTTTCAATTCGCTTGTTAATAATTCAATCATCTCATTTTTATTCATAAAAAATACCTCCATATTTCTTTTTAGGAGGTATTTATGGCATTAATATTAAGATTATGCTGCAACTTGCAATGGATTATTAAATAAAGCTAATATACCAAACAATGGATCGAGTTTATTTTCAAATAATATACTAATATCTTGATCGCAGAATGGTTCAGTATTAACCAAATCATCATTTGTGATATTACCATTTCTAATAGCAAAATCAATAATCATATTTATTAATTGGCGTTGTTCTTTAGAAAAATCATTTTCATTGATAAAACTTGCACATTTTTTATCAACTAATTTTCTATCAAGTCCAATAATTTGTCTAATAAATACGATTAATTCTTCATTATTATTAAATAGCGATTCATCATCTGGTTTCTTCAATTCGTTCAAAACATCTTGAAGTTCACTTAAATCATCTTCGTTTAATTGTTCTAAATTCAATATCTTCTTTACTGATTCTAATTCACCAAAATGTTTATGCAAGTAAATGATGAATTTTTCTCGATATGTTCTAAAATCATCAAAATTGTATTTAATTTCTCTTTCCTTGGTTTCAATCGCATCATTGAAGTTGGTAATTGTTATAAATACATCATCGCCTGATAAATATTTCATTAGCGGCGCAACTTCTTTCTTAACATTATCTAACTTAAAGAAATCTAACGAATCATAATACTTTTCATCAGCTAGTTCTTTTAAAATATCTTTTTTAGCGAATATTTCTGGAATACTTGCTTTTGTTAATAAAATTTGAGAAATTCGCATTAATTTGTTTTGATATTTCATCGAATCAACATTAGAATCAAGCAGAGATAATTGAATTATCGAAACATAATACTCTAATGATTTAGATTCAACACCACCTATTGAATCCTGATCTATTAATCTTAATAAATGAATTCTAATATCTTGCTTCTTTTTTGGTGTCAATGTTGTAAAAGATTCCTCTTTTTTATAAATATCGACATATTCTAGTTTTTTCTTTACCTCAATTTTATCTTTATCAAGTATAGCTATTTTATTAGATAAAATAGATTTTAAATTATCATAATATTTCTTAAACTCGTCTTTTTCTTGATATTTTATATCTTCTAAAGCAGAAAGAATATCTAGTGAAACTGAATATATTTTTTGATTCAAATTAATAGTGTTAGTTGGATCAACACCTTCAGGATGCAAATCGAAGAATTCAAAATTCTTGCAGTAATCGAAAACAAAGAATCCTTGCTTATCTTTATATTCTTTTCTTGTATCATCTTTACTTCTACCTTCAAAATAATCTTTTGATGGAGAAATAACATATAAGTTTTCACATGTTCTAGTTCCTCTACCCCACATTTGGTCGAACTTAATCTTAGAAAGAACATTTTTAAAGAATACAAGATTTACAATTTCAGGAATATCAACACCTGTATCCATCATATCAACTGATACAACAATTTGAGGATTAGAATCTTTCTTTGCAAAATTATCTTGTCTAGTTTTATTCTTGTTAACTTGATTATCAATAATTTGGCAGAAATCATCGCCTAAATTAGCATAATGAATTTTAAATCTTTTTACTATTTCTTCTGCGTGTTTGTGATCTCTTGCGAATATTAATGTTTTACCTATCTTATTACCATTTTCAACTCTAAGTCCATTAGTAAATAAGTCAGAAAACATTCTATCAATTGTATTTGCGTTTAATAAGTCACCACTAGAATTTATAGTTCTCTTGAAACGCATTGCATCAATTTCTTCGCCTTCACCAACACCTAATTCTTCAGCTTCTTCTTTTTCTTTTTCAGTTAAATCGTTATATTTAACACCAGATTCTATAATTTTAGAACTCTTATCAAAGGCTTTATAACTAACAAGATAACCTAAGTTAACAGCTTCTTCAAATTTAACTTCAAACGTAGGTTTATCAACATCTAAATCTAGAATCTCATAAGTTGATCTATCTAATGCTTTGCTAGGTGTTGCTGTTAATCCAATCAAGAATGAATCAAAGTAGTCAAAAATCGCTCTATATACGTTAAATAATGACCTATGAGCTTCATCAACAAATATTAAATCAAAATGTCCAACAGAAAACTCTTTTTTAGGCTTATCTAACATATTTAACATAGAATTATATGTGCAAACACATACTCTTGCTTTTAAATCTCTATTAGGATTTTCAGCTGAAATATCACTAACAACTCCATCGATATATTTAGCAAATGGTTTTCTAGCGTTATCTACTAAGTTATTTCTATCTGCTAAAAACAAAATGTTTTCAACCCAATCATTCTTTAACAAAATTTTTGAAAGTGCTACAGCTGTTCTTGTTTTACCAACACCACAAGGAAGAACGAGTAATCCCTTTCTTCTAAGCTGACCTCCTGTATTCATTGAATCAATCATTTCTTTGACTGCTTCAATTAATTTACTTCTATTAATAACATTCGTATCTACTTCTTTATCAACAATTGGCTTTTTAGCATCAATATTTCCAAGTTTTTGTCTTTTAATCAAACGCTCCAAATCTTCAATTGATGCAAAATTTAATACTTCTCTAGCAGGATATCCAAGTCTATCTTGAATTTTGATTTTATATCCATTAGTGTAGTAAATAATTGGCCTATAGTTTAAATTAAGCTCTTTTTGTAAAGCATCTGCATAATCTCTTGCTTGTTGAGCACCTGCTTCTTCTGATATACTTGTCCTTTTTGCTTCAATTACAGCAATAGGCATTTGTGTTCTATCATATATGACATAATCAATATACCCAACACTTTGATTTGGAAGATTATGAACTTCGATTTCAACGCAAACTTCATTAGCAACAGGTCTACCATGTCCTAGATTATCTTTATATTTATTTAATTTATAACCGGCATTTTTTAAATCAACATCAATATATATTTCTCGTGTTTTAGCTTCTGATATAGGAGTAACTGGTGCATAATATCTAAATTGTTCTTTTTCTGCATCACTAAATTCATTTAATTTAGAGAATATAATATAAGTTACTTCTTTTAAATTTTCGAATGCTAAATCAGCCGTTTCAGTATCTATTTCATGGTCAAAAGAGGCATTAGAACCAGCTAAGTATATAAAATGAGCCTTACTATATAGTTCGCTAGTCCCAAGTAACCCTCTAAACTCTTTATTTTTTAATAGTTTTACTAACTCAGATGATTCTGCTTTTTCATTTTGAAACTTTTTAGAATATGTGTATCTAACTAGTTTTTCTAGGTCTCTCCCATATTTTATACATCTCATATAAGGAGGTTCAATATCAACATTTACATTTGATAAACGTGAATATAATCCTTCTAATTGAGGTATATCTTTCAAATATTCAAATTTCATGGTTTTTAACCTCCTTTTTATTGCCCGAAGTATTCATCCATCTTTTTATCTAATAATTCTTGTAAATCTTTTATCTCTTGCTGAACGATAAATTTCGATTTGTCGATTTGTTTTACATATGATTCAAAGTCTTTTTCTTCAACTTCAGTTGGTTCAATCACATCATAATTATTAAGCATTCCTGAAGTTATCTGATTTACTGAAGCTGTTCCAACGCCTGTTAATTGGTTTTTGAAATAATCACTTGTGAAGAAACCTTGCAAGAAGTACGGATACTTTGTTCGTACTACTGTCATAAATGCACCGAATGACATTTGCTCTTCAGGATGCCTAATTAGACATGATTTTCCCACCAAACGAGCTGATCCATTTCGTGAGCACATTAATATATCTTTGTCTTTAATCCATTTTTGCTCTGAAATATTTATATTTGAAACTCTAACAATATCTTCTTTTAGTTGAAGTTCATTATTTTGAATATTACCTGATCTCAGCACAATTGTTCCATCTTTTGTAACATTTGATGGTTTATATGTTAATCCAATTACAGGTGTTGCGATTGATGACATTTTTTTATTTAAGTTGATTAATCTATCACCAAACATCTCGATAAATCGTGATTTTATTAGTTCATCTAAAGATAATAATTTATTTTGCTTCAATACTATAGTTCTACTTATCAAATTTAATTCTTTGGAAATAGAAATCATCTTTTCTTCACTAGGGATGGATATTTCGTATTTTGCAATATCTTTTGGACTAATGTTTGGCTGAGCAGCTCCAGCAGCATCAGATAATATTTTTTTGGTTTTACTTTGTAAAAAGAATAATAAATAATCAACTGGAACTTTTAAATCTTTAATCCTGACAATTCCAACTCGCTGATTAATATAATAATTATCTGATTTCATTAAACCTATTTTACCTGTTGTTGCACCAGATAAAGCTATATAGATATCACCATTTTTTGATTTATATTTTTTATTAGGTTCTTCGGTTGAATACTGGCAATTATGTAAATCAATTGTACCATCATTATTAATATTACCTATTTTTATAATTGGGGTCCCTTCTTTTTCAGTATTAAAAGACTTAAATGCGTATCCTGAAAAAACGTCACAGATATTTTTTAATTGCATTGTGATACCTCCTGACCAATAAATCGTGATTTTATTAACTCATCATGTAATAAGAGTTCATCTTTTTTAGTTCTAATAATATTATTAAGATTATCAAGTTCATCTATAATTTTTGATTGAATAACTCTATCAACATAATTAATAGTGGTTTCTTTTAAAAGTTTATAATGTCTTGAATAACCTTGACTATCGACTGGATTAGCAACCATGGAATAATAGACATATTTAGGTAAAAAGTTATTATTCATTACTTTTAATAACTTAACACCATCAGCTCCTATAAAACATGGACTATCTATATATTTAATTACTCTAGTATGGTCGCCAAAACAAATGTATGGATAATCATTTGCTATACCATCATTACGATTGCTATAACCACCAACAACGTCTTTTCCTTGATCATATATTGGATAGAGTCCTTTAGACAAATATTCACTTTGAGGAATCTTGGTTGCAGTTTTAGTTACATCATTACAGACATTTAAAAATTCAAATCTCATGCAACCACCTCCTGACCAATAAATCGTGATTTTACTAGTTCATCTAAAAACAAAAATTGTTTCTTTTTATTAAAAATTTCATCTTCAATTTTACTTAATTCATTTGAAATAAAAACTTGTTTTTGGTAATCAACATTTTTGATTGTTTCATTTCCATAATTTTTAAAATAGATATATGGAATTGTTGCACCATTGAATTTTGCACCTAGATCTAAATATCTTATTAAGTAATAGACATAATCTCTATCAATGTTATCATTAGGAACTAATCCTTGCATTGTCCCTAAAAATGAATCAGTAGCATTCAATTTATATACGTGGCCCACTCCAGCTCCATCTTTGACTAAAGCAACATAATTCTTATCAACTTTAAAAGAGTCAATATATCCACATTTTCCACTAGCGCCATACACAATATATTTACCAATAGAATTAACTTCAGAAAGTTTTAATTGTGAAGAAATAGGCTTAACTATATCATTTAATTTCATATGCTATTTCCTCTTTTCTTCAACAATTTTTTCTAATTCTTCAACTGATAAAGTATCAATTACCTTCCTTACTAATTCATCATAAGATTCTTTTGATGTTTCTTTTAACAAGTTTATATATTCTACTTCAGAATTAACTAGCGAACCCATTATTTCATTTGTAGGTCTATATTCTTTTTTTACTATATGTTTCTTTTGATATTTGTTTAAGCTTAAAACGTAATCATTCTTTCTTATATCATCAATTGAAACGAAGAAAGACTTATCAAATGCTGTTCTATCCTTTTCAGCTTCTAAATTATTGAATCTTGTAATTATATCAGGAATATCGTTATCTTTTACTTCGTTTCTCTTATCATCTAAAGAGAATCCATCAGCTTCCATATTATATAACCATACTTGGTCAGTTCCGCCACCATCTTTTTTATCTAATTTATCAAAAACTAGAATTGCAGTTTGTACTCCTGAATAAGGTTTAAATATACCGCCTGGCATATAAATAACAGCCTTTAATCTTTGATTCTCAACTAGATTTTTTCTAATAGTTGTATATGCTTTTTCATTTGTATTATTAACAACGCCAACCGGAACAATTGAAGCACATCTTCCGCCCGTCTTTAAGCTTCTTAAGAAAAGAGCCATAAATAATAGTTCAGTTGATTTCGTAGTACAAATATCAGTTAATGACTTAGCAATATCATTTGCATCTAAGGAACCATTAAATGGAGGATTTGCTAAAACAACATCATACTTATTTATATCTTTATTATCATCAGTTAATGAATTCTTATAAAAGATTTGTGGATCTGATACATCATGTAATGTCATATTCATAGTACCAATACGTAACATATCGGGATCGGTCTCGTTGCCAAAAAACATTCCAGAGTTAAATCTAGCTCTATTTTCTTTATTATTTAATTCATTATGTTGATGTTCTACGATATATTTAGCAGATTCCATCAAGAATCCTGCTGATCCCATTGCAGGGTCACAAATCATTTCTCCCAATTGTGGCTTTATAAGTTCCACCATCATACGAATGATATGTCTTGGAGTTCTAAATTGACCATTATCTCCATTAATACTTAATTCAGCAAGTAAGTATTCGTAAACATCACCCATTATTTCTTTGTTATCAAGATTTAATTCTTTATCATCTAGCCCACGAACAACTTTTTCAAGAATTTTAGCACTAGGAATATCTAGTTTGGCATCTTTCATAAATCTAGAAAATGCATTATTCTCTCCATCATTCATTTCTCTAATAAATCTAAATACATAATCTCTAACAATTATAAACATCTTATTAGTATCAAAATGAACAAAGTTATGCCATCTTAAATCTTCATAGTTAACTGTCATTATTACATTGCCATCTTCATCTTTTGCAGTCTTATAAACACCTTCTTTAAAAGTAGGATTATTGACTTTTGTATGAAAAGCATTAGCATTTTTTTCTTTCTTGATTTGATTATCATCAAGCATCTTTATAAAAAGCAAGTATGTAATTTGTGTAATATTTGTTTTAGGATCTGCCATCCCATTATTCCACATACCTTGCCATATAGCATCTATTTTACTTCTTGTTGTTGCATCCATAATTAATTTTCACCTTCAATATTATTTTCTTTAAACAGCTTTTTTAGTCGTTCTTTTGCAAGTAAAGTTGGCTCATGATGTCCCTTTTCCCATCTATTAACAGTGCTAAAAGAAACTCCAAGCATATCGCCAAGTTGTTGCTGAGAAATATTTAATTTCACTCTTAGTGCTAGTATCATTTCGGCATAATCAATTTTCACAAAGTTTATCCTCCAAATCGTTTGCAATATATGATATATTATAGCACTTTTTTCTCAAAATCTCTAATGTTAGGCAAATATTTCACAACAATTTTAATATTTTTCTAAAAACCTTCTACTATTTCTTCAAAGAACCTAGTTTTTAAAATGTATTCTTTGAATCCAGAAATTGAAAATTTCAGACTGTCGTTCGCCGTTGCTTTTATTAATTTAGGATATTCTGCTGGATTTCTTTCCATTTCAGCAATAAAACTAGACGTGTCGCCCATACCTTCAACTTTATGAGGTATTGGACCACAAATAATATCAGAATATTCGCAAGAATACCTTAGTCGTTCTACACTTAAATGTTTAGCACCATCATAATCAATGAATTCCATATTTTCTTCTTTAACACCAAGCTTTTTTGCAGCCAATTGATAATCTTTTACTTTTCCAGATAATTGTCCTAAAACTAAAATCTTACTTCTTCTAGTAACACCTGATTGATATGATATTTCTTCTAGCTCAACACCATATTTTTCGAGTAATTCATCAATTGCATCGTTTTTTAAAGCTAGTGCAATTTCTGCATTAATTTTTCTGATTATTTTTGTTCTTAAATCAGTAATTTGACTTTGTGAATATACCACAGTATTAATCCTCCTCTTCTTCAAATAAATTCTTAAGAGAATTTTCAATACGTTCTATCTCTTTTTTATATGCTGCTAGAGTAGAAAGCTTTTCATTATACCTTTCTGCTTTTTCTTGTTGTTTATTAATATCAATCATAGGGATTTCAATCGTAGATAATCCACTTGCAGTTACAGTAACAATAACGGTACCTTTTTGAATACTCTTTAAAGCTGATTGTCCTAAATCAGAATCCAAGAACATTTTTAAATATGTCGGATTTAATTTTTCTAGCTGTGGTCTAACAATAAGCATTCCACCTGTCACCAATATTTTTTCTTTTGGTTCAATATCAACAACTACGGTTTTAACTTTAGAAGATTTGCTTGTGACAACAACATCGCCATATTGAACTGCAAACTTATCAAATTTATTATCTTTCATATCAATCGAACGTAGTGATTCCCAACGAACCATTCCGTTTTCAATATCGCTTGAAGTTAAGATTCTATAGCCAGTCTTTTTATCGCTAATTAGTCCTTTGCTTTCAAATACACCTAAAGTATATTGGTTACCAATAAATACATCAGCTAATTCTTTTAATTCTACTCCATTTTCCAATTTCTTTACATCAAGCATAATTGTAGATGGGCATAAATTAGAAACATCAATTAATTCTTCAATCGGTTTAGTCTTAACGTCTTTAGAGTAATACATATCTTCAATCGTCTTAATTGGAAGTTCTAAATTGACATATCGTTTATTTTGAACACCAATAACATTTGACGCATCAACAAACTTTACTTTCTTGTTATTTTTACTAAATACAAGCATATATACTTTTACTCCTGTAAAGGATAATGAGCCTGCAGGAAGTTCTATAATACCTTCTAACCAACCAGATGAAACAAGCTTATTTCTGTATTCAATATCTGTATTGCTGAACAATGCCTTTCCTGTAACTAAAGCTACCGCTCTATCGCCTAGAAGACCACTCAACATATTATCAATAAATAACCATTCCGCAGTATTTCTATTAGATAAATACATATCCTGGAATAGAAAGCTTCTTCTAAAATCATCGTTTAATAGTTTTCTCATTCCTAAAGGTGGAAAAACATATGCTTTTGTATATGGATAATTAATTTTTTCTAAAGCATTTCCAATAACAATTTTTGGATTAACTGATCCATCACTCAAAATCGATAGAGCCATTTGAGATATATGTGCTTGCTCCACATTAATTTCAATGCCGATTAAATCTTTTAGAACAAACTTATTATCATGTGCCTTTTTATAGACATTAGCTAAAAAATTACCAGTTCCTGACCCAAAGTCCATAACAATGTGGCCTGCACCATCAACTTCAAGTAAATCATTTGCTAGTTCACTTATATAATTATTTGAACTCTCAATAAATGTTCTAGGAGCGTTGTTTTTTCCAGAAAGTAAATCATATAATAAAGTTCTTATACCTTCTATTCCCAATTCATCATATAAGTCATTTAATTTATCGACAACTTCTGAAGATACATGTTCATTCATTTCACGAGCGATTTCTAATAATTCTTCATTCTTATAATAAATAAGATTATTATTACAAGCATATTGATAAGCATTGCTAATCACCATGTATGATGATCTCTCTCCCAAAGTTTCACCTCTGATAATTGATTCAAGTTTGAATAAAATTTCATTTGTTTTAGCCACGATGAGCACCTCCATATTTTTATTACACTTTAAGTTTATCAAAACTCAAATAATTTGTCAATAGATATTTTTAAGTTTTTAAAAACTCAATAATTTTCTTAAAATTAAAAAAGAGCAACTATTACATTGCTCCTTATGAAGTATATTTTCGACATTGTTAATTGGAGTTTTCGCTTTTTCTTTGTTGAAAATCTTTTTGCTTTCTTCTGTTTCTATCTCGTTGACAATCGTCTCTTTTGCAGTATAGTTGCCTATTAGATTTCATTTCCATGTATCTTCCACAACTTCTACAAACGCCAATATGTGTGGACCTAAAATCTTCAGTATCAATACTTAAATCCAAATCTAGTGAACCTGAATTGGTTGCTATAAATCTAGATAATGTATACCAACAAATATCAAATACTGAATTAATGTTTGCTGTAAAGACTGCTTTTGAATTTTTATAAATCAAGCACATTTTTAAATCTGGAATCATAGATGATAAAAAAGTCAATATTTCATCTTTATCTTTTATAATTGCTTTTCTAAATTCATCAATTGAATTTTGTCTTGTATGCTCATGCTTATTAGCTTCTTGCATCGCTTTAACTATATCCCATGATGGATCTTCTTCATATTCATCATAGGT
>ERZ795059.1696-NODE-1696-length-24204-cov-10.009152_pt1 | contig 24204 bp, 19 predicted proteins | sample MGYA00375143_ERZ795059 | MGnify/ENA primary metagenome ERZ795059 (study PRJEB30188, sample SAMN05720168) | activated sludge metagenome | isolation source: Anaerobic digester | place: USA | collected 2015-01-07 ... | reverse complement strand
GCTTCGATTTCAGAGACCAGGTTGCTGACACCTTCAGCGCGATTAGCTTCACGCTCGATCTTGCGCGCGAATTGTTCCACGAGGGCACAGGCGGCCTTGTACCGTTCGACAAAGGTTTTCCATTCGGGATCCCGCTGATACACGAGCCGTTCCAGAAAGGTTAGTTTCTGTTCCATGGGCCTGGTTTCCAGCCGGGCTGCGGCTTCCGCATCTAGCAGGAGATAGGAAAGCGCTAACTGAGTGTGCACTTCCGGGGGCTGCAAGGCCACGCAATCTTCCGGGCGCCTGGGATATTCCGCATGCAGCATCAGTGCGCGCACTTGATAGTTGGGCACTGCGGGAAGCGGTTCTGGAAATGCGGCATAGTCATACGTCAGGCCGGTGGCGATGAGATACCCTTGAACGGCCAGAGGAATATTGTTGTCGTCCAGCGCCGTATCGGCCTGTGCGAAAAACTCGTCTTGCATGCGGCGGCGGATGCGCAACAATTCATACGCTTGGGCCGCGGAGGTGTATTTTCCCAGCCGCACCGCATTGTCGGCGAGCGCCAACAACAGTTCCGAGGGCAACTGTGCGGGGCCTTTCTTCTGGAGTTGCGCCTTTACGTGTGACCGGATTTCCACATTTTTGACAAGCCCCAGAGCCTCACGGAAACGAGGGGTATCCACGTCTTCCGGAAACAAATAGGCATATTTTGGGGAATCGATATTTTCCGTGGAATCATCCCTGATGGGGGAATATGGAAAGAAGAGAAAACGGAAATTGACGACATCGCCTTCTGCAACGACATTGGCCAGGCATGCGTCAATAGTGGCTTGGGGCACGGGGGCTTTGGTATCGGATTTGCGCTTGCTCATGACTGCACCGTCTCCGCCAACATCCGTGCGATGGTATGCGTGCGTTCTTCCCAGTTGATTTCAGGTTTTGTTACATCGTAATAAGGGAGCCGTTCATGGATTTCATGATAAAGGCGTTGGCGATATTGCCGGAGGATACGGCTGGCATGACGCTCATGGTACGGATCCCAATTGCTGGCTTCCACGCATTCCGGGTCACGGCCTGCCTCCAGCATCAATTCTTCCATATAGGTGGATAAGAAATGCCGCAAGGCGCTGTCAAAACTTCTGCGCAACGCGTCCGCCTTATCTGGATTCGTTTCCGCCGTTTGCCGCCATTCTTCTTCCAGGCCGATAACATTCTTTCGGTCAGCCACATAGCGTTCCCGTTTGTCATTATCCCGGAGGATATAAAAGGCCGCATTGAGCTGAGCCATGTCCAATAGAAATTTGTCCCGTTTGTCCTCGGTTAATTTCGTCCGATGGATCTCGATCACGAGGTCCTTCATCCGGCGCTTGTACTCCTTGCGGACTTCGCCCGGCTTGCAGTCCTCGGTCAATTCGAGTATCTCGAAATAATTAACATATCCGGTTTCGGTCATGGATTTTGCTCCAAATGGATCTCTATCATAACGAATCCGCCCCCCATCCGCGCAAGAAACTAAAATTGGAATCCTGAAATCTGGACTATGGAAATAACGTTCCATTTTCTTTAAAATCTCCCTGTGGTTATGCTTTTACAACAAGGGACAACAGGTAACACAAAACGATGTTTGCATTTCTGAGAGGGACGGTGGCCGCCAAAACCGTGGACTATGTGGCGTTGGATGTGGGCGGGGTCGGGTTTGAGGTATCCGTGCCAGAAAGCGTGTTCCGGAGGCTTGTGCCCAACCAGGAAGTCACCCTGCTCACATATTGTCACATCCGGGAGGACATGTTTAAGATTTTCGGTTTTTTGCGCGAGGATGAGCGGGCGTTATTCACCACGTTTCTCAGCATAAACGGCGTGGGGCCCAAGGCGGCCTTGTCCATCCTTTCGGTGTTGTCCGTGGCGGAATGCGGGCGCGCCATACTGGAAAATGACGTCAAGGCGTTTACGCGCGTGCCGGGTCTGGGCAAGAAACTGGCGCAACGGGTAGTATTGGAGATGAAGACGAAACTTGGGCAAACGCCGGAGTTGAGTGCGATTCTCGGTGAAACGGAAGCCGCGGAAACCTCCATGGAAGGTGATGATGTATATGAAGCGCTGATCTCCCTGGGATGCACACCGGCGGAGGCGAAGAAAGCGGCGGCCACGGCACGCAAGGAATTGGGCACAGACGTGCGGCCCGAAGAATTGGTGAGGGCGGCCTTACGCTCTTTGGCAAGGGTGAAGTAAATGCCAATCGATGAGAATATAATTCCCACCCCGATGGAAGACGACAGCGCGTACGACGAACAGATCCGTCCACAACGGCTCTCGGATTTTCCAGGTCAGGAACCACTAAAAGACAAACTGCTCATTGCGATTCAAGCGGCCCGACAGCGAAAGGAGCCGCTGGATCACCTCTTGTTGAGCGGCCCCCCCGGTTTGGGGAAAACCACACTGGCACGCATCCTGGCCAATGAAATGGGCGTGGACATCAAACAGACCGCCGGGCCGGTGATTGAACGGCAGGCGGATCTCTCGGCAATCCTCACCAGCCTGGAAGAATTCGATATTCTGTTCATTGATGAAATCCACCGTCTGAACCATCCCGTGGAAGAAACACTGTATTCCGCCATGGAAGATTTTGAAGTGGACATCATGCTCGGCAAGGGGCCGACGGCACGATCGATGAAAATCGCACTAAAACCTTTCACGCTAATCGGCGCCACCACGCGATCCGGATTGCTCACTCCCCCCTTGCGCGCCCGATTTGGCGACACATGCCGCTTTGAGTTTTATTCGCCTCAGGAACTCGAACAAATCCTCCTGCGCTCCGCACGCATTTTGAATGTCCCCGTGGAACGCGATGGCGCGCTTGAGATCGCCGCACGATCGCGCGGAACGGCGCGCGTGGCAAACCGCTTGTTGCGGCGGGTGCGCGATTTCGCCCAAGTGAAAGGCGGCGGGGTGATCACCCGCGAAGTCGCTGATGCCGCGCTCCGTTTGCTGCGCATTGATGAACTGGGGCTGGACGACATGGACCGTCTCATTATCACAACAGTGATCGAAAAATTCGCAGGAGGTCCCGTGGGATTGTCCTCATTGTCGGTGGCGGTTGGCGAGGAACGGCAAACCCTGGAAGAGGTGCATGAACCGTATCTCATCCAGATTGGATTTTTGAAACGCACACCGCAGGGCAGGATGGCCACCCCGCTGGCTTATAAGCATTTTGGGTTGGCTTTGCCGGAGGGGCATCGGCAACATGAGTTGTTTTGAAATATGCACGGTGGTTTTACACCACATCCAGAAGTGAGGAGTTCCATACATGCAAACCGTTGCGGTAGTCATACCATGCTTGAATGAGGCGGACAATCTAAAGCTGCTGTTGCCTCAAATCTGGACCGTGCTCCGGGAAATGGCCCTTCCCGCAGAGGTGTACGTTATAGATGGGGGTTCCACCGACGACACGACAGCCGTGGCGCAACAGCAGGGCGCCCACGTGATCCGGCAACGGGGCACGGGATATGGCGGAGCCATAAAAACCGCGTTCGAGGACATTACCTCCACGTATATCATCACCCTGGACGCCGATCTCTCTCACCATCCCGCAATACTCAAGTATCTCTATGAGATGCGGGAGCGCGCGGAGATTGTGATTGCCTCACGATATGTGAAACAGGGGTACGGCGCGATGCCGTGGTCACGCAAAATACTGAGCGGCATTCTGAATCGCGTATTTAGGCGTATTCTGGATATACCCGTGCACGATCTGTCGAGCGGATTCCGGCTGTATCGCCGCAAAGCAGTTGCCGCCTTAAATCTGGAATTCAACAGTTACGCCGTGCTCCAGGAAATTCTGGTAAAGGCTTTTTGCCAAGGATACCAGGTGAAGGAAATCCCATTTCACTATCTTCCCCGCCGGCACGGAAAAACCCACGCCCGCCTCATCCGTTTTGGCATCGACTATCTCAAGGTGCTGTTCAAAATGTGGAGATTGCGCAATAGCATCGCCAGCGCCGATTACGACAGCCGGGCCTTCAATGGCTTCATCCCCCTGCAACGATACTGGCAACGGAGACGATATCACATCATTCTGGACTACTTGGGTGATGCTTTGCGGGTGCTGGATGCCGGATGCGGTTCCACCCAGATTCTGGACGGTGCGCCACAAATTGTCGGGATGGACATTTTAATCCGAAAGTTGCGGTTTATGCGGCGGCCCGGACGAAAACTGGTCCAGGCCAGCACCTTCAACCTGCCATTCAAGGACCATGCATTTCAAACGGTAATATCCTCAGAAGTGATCGAACACGTAGCCGAAAGCGAAGCCCTGTTTGATGAACTGGCGCGATGCGTGGAACCCGGCGGTGTATTGATCCTGGGAACGCCCGACTATAGCCGTTGGCAATGGCCGTTGATTGAATGGTTCTACGGGCATTTGAAACCGTCCGGTTATGCGGAAGAACACATCACCCACTACACGTTTGACCGGTTGAAACAACATCTGGACCGGTTGGGATTCGTCATAGAAGACAATACATACATTCTGGGAGGCGAATTAATCATAAAGGCGCGCAAACCCCTTGATGCCTCCTGAGAAAAAACCAGTTTATTGCCCTACCGGCCGCAAGGCCCAGTGATTCCAAACAATACTGGCAGGAACCTCGCCGTCTTGTACGTGCCCAGTAATAATGAGCAACTTGGGGCTGTCCGTGGTCTTGAGAACTTTTGAGTACTTTTCCTGAGGCGATGCCGCCGAAAAGGTAAGAAAATGATTGTCAATAAGCGTTCTCTTCCCTTCCGGCGTTTCGGTCATTAAAATAATCTCCACATCCGATCCTTCGACGTTTGCCGCGGATATTTCCAATTGGTATTCGGTATTCGGCTTTACATCCAAAAAAATGCCAAAACGCCACTCTGACGGCTTTGAGAAATCATTGGCGGTCCAGGTCTGTTTTATGGAAAATCCGCCCTCATTCCTGGGTATCCCTTCAATATAGGAAAAATCAACGTTAGGCGGTTGAAATCCTGCGGGCGCAGGTTCGCCTTCGGGCCAGTCTTTAAAATCCCCATTTGGCAAAACAGACGGTGGCAGCGGCGCTTGAATAGGCTCGATGGAAACAACCTTCATGCTCCCTGCCTTGTCTGGCGTTTTATCTGGCTGAGGGACGAGTTCCACGGAACCTTCGGAGGTTTTATTGGCGCTAGAATCTTTCGAACCGCCACATCCCAGAATCACCAGGGAAAACAGCATTGAAAATAGTATATAACGCACACTATGGCTCCTTTGTCTGGTTGGACCTGGCGTTCATTCTAGGGGAGCACTCCGGCACAATCAACTCCACGGGCATAAAACCCGCTTCACCCTCATAAAACAACGCCAGCATTAATAAGACTGTGCGGCAATGACTCGATATGAACACGGCTTTCCTGTAATCATACAGGGGCCATGCTCTTCCGGTGCGTCGAAGGGGATGCAGCGTATCGTGGATTTCGTATCGTGCTGAAGAATATTTTCCACCTCCGGATTTCTGTGATCCAGGAATACGCGGAAGAAACCGCCCTTTTCAATACGTTGCTTATACTCATCGTAGCTGTCCACGGTATACGTAGCGTCATCCATCCGCTTCCTGGCGGTCTCATAAAGATTCCGTTGAATATCGTCCAGAAGTTGCTTCATACATTCTAATAATCCATCGACAGGCAGTGTCTTTTTCTCGCCCGTATCGCGGCGCACGGCCACCACGGCGTTCTGCTGCACGTCGCGCGGCCCGATTTCCAAGCGTACTGGGATCCCCTTGAGTTCCCATTCGTTGAATTTGAATCCGGGCTTGTACTGATCACGATCATCGATCTTGAAGAAAAGCGGATCCCACTCCTGCGTAATTTCTCGGGCCTTGTTCACCACGAGTGAACGCTCTTCTTCATTGCGGTAGATAGGAACAATAACCACAGGCAGCGGCGCGAGCCTCGGCGGGGTTACCAAACCCTTGTCATCGCTGTGCGTCATAATCATGCCGCCGACCAGGCGGGTGGATACACCCCAGCTTGTGGCATAAACGTATTTCAGTTCCTTGTCACTGTCCTGAAACTTCACATCGAATGCTTTGGCAAAATTCTCACCCAGATGGTGCGAGGTGCCCGCTTGAAGAGCCTTGCCGTCCTGCATCATGGCTTCAATGCAATATGTATGCAGTGCGCCTGCAAATTTTTCGGATTCGGTTTTCTTGCCTACATGCACCGGCATCGCCATATACTCTTCCGCGAAACGCCGATACACCTGAATCATCTTGAAGGCCTCCTCTTCCGCATCCTCGAACGTCGCATGCGCTGTGTGCCCTTCCTGCCAGAGGAATTCCGTGGTGCGGAGAAACAACCGCGTGCGCATTTCCCAACGGCACACGTTGGCCCACTGATTGATCAGAATAGGCAAATCGCGATAGGAATTGATCCAATTTTTGTACGTGGACCAAATAATAGTTTCGGAGGTTGGGCGGATAAACAACGGCTCTTCCAGTTTTTTCCCGCCGCCATGTGTGACCACCGCGCATTCCGGGGCAAAGCCTTCCACGTGCTCCGCCTCCTTTTTCATGAAGCTCTCCGGAATAAACATTGGGAAATAAGCATTCACATGGCCTGTCTCCTTGAACATCTGGTCCAGATTGCGCTGAATACGCTCCCAGATGCCATACCCATTAGGCCGAATCACCATGCAGCCTTTTACCGGCGAATAATCAGCCAACTCCGCCTTTAACACTACGTCTATGTACCACTGGGAATAATCTTCCGACCGTTTTGTGATGCCTTTCGACATAATTCCTCCAGAGACTGTTGTCATGCCATGAAATGAAAATGAATTCTACCACACAACCGGTTTCCTGCTCCATCAGGACATTTTCTCATGCATATCCGGACATTCGCCGGCACACGTTGACTTGGCATGCCTACACTATGAAAAAAGTGGCGCAGAAAGAATCTGCGCCAGCTTCATATTCCTTTGTTTGATTACGTGTCTTCTTTCGTTTCGCGCTATGCTTCGATGGTTCGGTTATCGCTCAGGTTGAACCAACTAATGCCAAGTTTGCGGAGGGCATACCCTGTTTCTTTGAGTTGGTCGCCGTAAGCCACCATCTGATGAAATCCACGCATCTCCTGGGCAAGGACATTGTGATCTCCTTCGATGGCAATATCCACCTGTGACCGGCAAATGTCCATGTAGGGTGTTTCCAGGGTTTTTCCCCTGAATCCGATCCAGCGTTTGTTGCCAAAATCGGGATCGATCACCGTCACTACCTTTCCGGGAGTCATTTCCACCTTGGGCGCGGCGCCATAATCCGATTCAAAATGGGTCATGATCCGGACTTTTTCCAAATGCTTTCCGTCCATCTTGCGCGGTGCGGTACAATGCGCCACCGTCATTATCCCATGATGCGGATAGGTAGGGTCCTGCAAAAATACTGGTGTCGACGCGATATTCTGAAGCAACACGCCTGAGGGGATAACGACGAAGTCGGACTCGCAAAACGCCATGGCACCGGCATCATTTAATAATGACAGCACCATGCAGGCTGTGGTTTCCGACATGGGCATGATGGTGCTCATGCAGTTGTTGATGGTGATGGCGTGGGTGCCATGCTCAGCCATGACCTCCTCGAAAACCTGAGTGAGCAGAAATGCACGGTCCAGGAACCCCCGATCCGTTTCCAGTTTCACGCCGGAATCTTTCAAGTATTCCTCCGCCTCCGCTTCCGCTTGTTTAACGCGGGCCGGATTAGAGCGCGCCGCAAGAATGCGCTTTCCAAGTTCTTCGTACGGATAATTAACCAGATCCATTTTCCAGTGGTCTTTGGCAAGTTGGGGAGCCTGCTGTCCCCCTGCGCCCCATCCACTCGCCCCGCCGATACACACTACCTTTGCGCCTATCGTATTCTTCAGGGCGAAAAATGAACGCAACCGCCACAGGACATCCGCATATTCATCCACCACAACATCTTCAGGCGAAAGCCCAGGCTGCCCATATTCATCCACCGTCTTGCGCAACAAGCGTGGATGAGTGATTTCATACCATAGATACACTGGGCCGGATTTGTGGCGGACAAATACAAGGTTGTACCGATTGGGTGAAATCAATGGCTCCAATTCACCCGCCGCCCCATAAATCAGCATGACATCCGCATCGCCGTCACGCAAAGGGGTGGCTTCCGCCGGATTGGTTACCTTGGCCAGGGGGCGAATAGTAACAGGAAACTCCGCATGGCTGGCCAAAGTGCTTAATTCACCCTCAATCCGTTGGATCTCCTGGGTAACATCGGCCTCCGTCTTCAACCCGCCCCAAGGCCGCCAACTTGTTGCTTTCTGGGGAGTGCAAATCTGATACGAGAGCACAGGTTGCACAATTAACGGCTTTTTGGCCAAGGCAGGTTTTACGCGTGGGGCCTCCATCAGATGATCCTTGGCGGATGTGGCACACCCCGCCAGTGCCGCAGTTCCCAGGGCGGTACCACCCATGGCTGCCAGAAATGAGCGCCGTCCTACGGGATCGAGAGTGCAACCACAACATCCAGAATGCTTATGCATAACCACTATACCTCCGCGTTTTAGGGTTGTTCATAAAAAGCAGCCACCGCCCGTGCGGATACTGATCAAGCACTAAACTCTCACAATGCTGTTGCGCCTTCCTCAATCTTTTCGCCTTCTTCTTCCGGAATCCGCAATTCAAGCCTCTCGCCCGATTTAATCATCAGCATTTGCGTACCATCACTAACGGTCAATGTTTTGTGACGCGGACTGAACTCCACCGCTTTCCACGGCCCGTAAATCTGTTCACTCAGCGTCAACCGCCGCGAGGTTTCCTGTCCATCCGGCAAACGCAAAATAATTGAAAAAACAGGGACACGATCTTCCGCATTAATCACGCCTCGCAATTCAAGTATAACGTGTTCCATTCTTTCTGCTGGGGTGGGCGTCTCTATGCTATCTCCTTCTTCGTTCTCTGGTTCATCCGAAATCAAATCCGGAGTGGATTCCCCCGGCAGAGCAGTGCTTTCCGGCTCCACTGGTTCAATCGGAGCCAGAGTAAATATCTTAACCAACGGCGCGGAGCCTCCGGAGGGAAAAACAAGCACCCGGTAGGTAGCGGGTTCCAATCTGTACGCCAACAAGACTTGTTGACCTGCTTTCACTTGAATCAATTGGAAGTCCTGTTGATGGCCGACCGAGGACCATGGCATGTTGTTACGCTTGAAACGAACAGGGACGCCCATATCTTTCCAGGAATCGCTGCCGATGCGGCGTTCCAATAGAAATGCCGTCATATTCGGCACATTCCTCGGTTCGCTTCCCAACCAGAAAGAGCGTCCGGCCCAACCTTGATTCCTTATGGGAATCGTCACATCATAAGAGGCAGGGCTTTCCAGGGCAGTGCTTATCTCAGGTTCGGCCAAATAGGGTTTGGGAGCGAAAATTCCCCCGCCATCCGTAAGAATACTCACCACCGCGCAAAAACACGCGGCGCCAGCCGCCACGGGCACAAAACGCAATCGTTTGAACGGAAAGAGACCTACGCCCGCAGATACGCCCATGACCAGCATGGCCACAATAAACAACATCATCCCCGGCCTCAGATACCAATCAGGATCCATTCGCATGGCATTTCCCACTGGTCCGAGGCTATGCCATATGGTTTGTAAATAAAAGGCGCCCAAAGAACAGGCCGTGAACCATAATCCGGTGATACAAAGGCCCCGATACTCCCTGTGTGGAATCACGGCGAACATGGCGAGTAATGCAGCCGTTACGAATAAACCAATAGCCATCTCCTTCGCTACTACCATGTTCCCATTCTCTTGGGCATTGGAAATGGGCACAGCGATGTTGAGAATCATCAGACTCATCGATAGCCAGGCTATCCACGAATCCAAACCGATGCCGCTGGGCACGTTTGCCTGGGCAATCCGCCTCAGGAAAGTGCCCTCAGCCCTAGGCACATCAGAACCCGTATTTGCCGTTAGAGCGCGGCGGGCAAGATCCCGCGCTTGGGCATTGTCGGATTGACTGCGTAAAAGCGCCATTTCTTGACTTTGAAACGAGGATGGATCTACTTCACCTGCATCCAGGCGGGAACGTGCCAACTCCAGACAAGCTTTGGCGGAGCGAATGTCATTCTCGGAATCCTGGGCAATTTGTTCCAGACGCGCACGATAAAAAGCCACTGCAGTGCGTGCACGTTCCCGTTCCGCCTCCGCATCTTCCCAACACTCTCCTAATGAGACGCCCGATAGTGTGCCGTCCTGTTCCATGCGCTTCCGTTCAGCAATCTTCCGTTCAGCGAATTCACGGTTATGCAATGCATCCCGAAGCCGATCGATGTACTGATCCACCAACGGAACACTAGTTTTCTCATCTAAAGGGAAAGTTACTTCTATTCCGTCTACTGGAACATCTTCCAACTTAACATCAATATATCCGCCGGCCATGGCAGGATCCGTTGTGGCCAGCCAACCCCGCAGATTTTGCCGGCGAAGTTCGAGCCGTTCCCGGCGATGACGGAGGGGTGTCACGCTTTTTATAAAGGTGTCGTAGTCCATCTCCCCCGTACGCACGGCCAAGGTTGCGCGCGCGGTTTGCTCCACTACCCCCGATAGTTGCTCGGAAACTTCATATAACCGCTGACGGAGCTGCTCATCCAGTGTACTGCGCGCATTGCGCACCATGGCACGGTAGCTCATGAGCGTGGCTTTATCCAAGCCTTCCACGATCGCCATTCGTTTTTTACGAACCGATTGAAGATGCCGCTCCACCTTTTGTTCAAAACTGCACAATACCCGCAATGGCTCAAGCACGTCCAATGGAATGCTGGGAGTCTGATCCGGCCCCTCCCCCAAGGGGACATCCTCTGTTTCTAGCACGGCCTCTTCTATGACCGGCGATTCCTGACCCTCGGCCGCCTCATCAGATTCCTGCACCAGAGAAGGTTTACGTAAAAATTCCGGGTGATCCTTAAGAAAAATATCATATACCCCGCCGGCCGTGGCAGGGATTTCATCCCGCTGGGGGATGCGAATTTTTTGCCGGCAGGCTACACACTTGCCCGGGCGTCCGAACATGCTCTCGGACACCTTCATCTTCTGGCCGCAAAGGCAGTAAATGCGCACCTTCACCGCTTCGCCATGAGGCATACGTCACTTCCCTCTGCTTTTATGCTAACACCATAGCTTCATTCTTAAGAAAAAAGCAAGTCCATTCGTTCTTTGCTGGCAAAAAACTGTCAGACTGCTCTTTTCCTGGCAATTTTCCATACCTCCGCCACAAACGGATCTCTTGGCAAGTACTTGCCAGTCAATCACTTCCCAAACGCAACACTACTTGGTATCATTTTTGCGCTCCACAAACAGAGCATCCACCCAGGATGCGGATACGCAAGGCCCTGGCAACGCCCTCGTGCTGCGGATTCAAGCAGGATGAGGGCGATTGCTTTGGGAATCTTCCAGCATTTCCTGGCGTTTATCTCCGCTTGTGCCTCAGAGGATTCCCACTTGCTTACACAAGAGAATCACCGCGCTGCTAATGATTATTCCCCTTCCGTAGACAGAGAAGGGGAAACAGATATTTTACCGGCAATGAATTCATAGCCGTCTTCTGATATTTCGGCCTGACCAAAGCACTCCCAATACCCTTCAGGCTTCAATACACCAATACCGGCCACCGAATAGTAGAGCTCACCCTGTTGCGCGCCGGCGCTTTCCCAGGACGCGGTCCATGAAGAGCCCTGCTGCTGGGCTTTGCCGCGAATTTCAACCGTTTCTCCCACACGCGCAACAAAATACAGGGTCTCTTCCTGAAGCAAGGCATTGGCTGAACCTACGGGGCGCGATCCCAGGGGGCCATTAACACCTAATACATAAAAACCGTCCATGGATTCACTGGCCGTGGGATTGGCCAATGCCGCCCGGCTCTCTGCGGCTGAGAATTCAACCGCATCCAAATCATCCAAGAGTTGATTGAAAATGGCACTGTCTTTTCCTTTCCACAGCGTCCCTTGAATGTTTATTGCGGTTTGTTGCGAATTCACCAACCAATTGGCAAGCGTATCCACGTTAAAGACCATCCATAGAACCAGCAAAATGCCTAACACGGTCAACAAGCCCAGAACAACCCGCCTTCTTTCCACCGGCTTGGCCTGAGCAGTCAGTTCCGCATCCGCTGCCAAACGGATAGTGCGCTGGTCGCGAAGATTGTTCCCGCAGGTCTTGCAGATCAACGTGCTTTCCGGATTGACTGTGCCACATTGTGCACAGACGGCATCGGCATACAACCGGTCGCCTGGCCCTTGAGATCCAAACAAATCATTACTCATGAGTCCCAACCTGGCCTTTCCATCATACATACAAAGAATTAATATGAAGATTTTCGCATATTACATTTCATTTGTCCAGTGTAATCTTGCCCCCTTTCCGTTTTCGGAAAATTTCACTGGAGTTTCTTTCGGCGGGTTCCGTATCATGTAGGCTTGATGCATAAGCCTTTCAGGAGATTGCCATTGTGATTGTCGCTATAGAAAATGGCCGCCGGCAATTGGGGCCAGGAGTCGTGTTTTACTGTGAACGTCTAGAAGTGCCCGAAGGCGCCCACATAGCGTTGTGGGGTCCCAGTGGTTGCGGGAAAAGCACTTTGCTGAATATCCTTTCCGGTCTATTGCGGGCCGATTCCGGAGCAGTGATTGTGGATGGCATGGATCTACAGACATTAAACGAAGGTCAACTGGACCGTTTTCGAGGGGAACACCTCGGTTTTGTTTTCCAGACCTTCAATCTGCTTGCTCCCTTCACGGCATTGCAGAACGTAATGCTAGGCATGCGTTTCAGCGATACCATCCCGGCCAAGGAATGGAAACCCCGGGCCACCGCATTGTTGGAGCGCGTAGGGCTCAAGCACCGTCTTCACAGCAAACCCAATACGATGAGTGTGGGGGAACAGCAGCGCGTGGCGATTGCCCGCGCCCTGGCGAATCGTCAAAAACTAATCGTAGCCGACGAACCCACCGGAAGCCTGGATCCCAAAACCTCCAAGACCGTCATGGACTTGTTGCTCGAAATGTGCCAGGAACAAAAAGTGACCTTGCTCCTGGTCACGCATGACCGGGCCATTGCAGATCGTTTGCCCATGCAGTTTGATTGTTCGGGGCTGGTGAAGGAGGAAACCGCATGAGTCTGTGGCACATTGCGTGGAGTTATCTTTGGAACCGGAAACTGACGACCGTGCTGACCATTGTATCGGTGGCGCTGGCTGTGGCTTTGATCTCTTCCGTGCTCACGCTCCGCGAGGAAACACGCAAGCGGTTCGAGGAGGAAGGCCAAGCCTTTGATCTGGTGGTGGGGGCGAAGGGAAGTCCGCTCCAACTGGTTTTAAGCAGTGTCTATTTCATGGATACGCCCACCGGAAATATCCCCTATACTGAATTCGAACATCTTAAGAATGACGCCGAATACGTGAAAGCAGCTTTTCCTATTAATATGGGTGACAGTTATCAAGGCTTTCGCATCATTGGCACGATACCCGAATTGTTCGGACACAAATGGGTCAGCCCGGTGAGCGGGGAGGAGCGCGCCCCGTTCCAATTGGCGCAAGGCCGCTATTTTGAAACATCGTTTCAGGCAGTTCTTGGCGCTTTGGTGGCGCGCCAAACCGGCTTGAAACCAGGCGATACCTTTGTCAGCACGCACGGCTTTATCGCGGGATTGCCCGAAGGACTTGGCGGCCATTCCCATGCAAACATGCCCTATACCGTCGTGGGCATTATGAAACCATCCAGTTCCCCTTATGACCGCGCCATATTCTGTTCCCTCGAATCGGTATGGCAGGCCCACCAACATGGCCCCGGGGAACATCATGAAGAACACGGACAGGAACATGCGGAAGAAAATGAGGGGGAGCACGCGCACCACCACGAGGGGGCGGCAGAGGAAGAAGAAGCCGCGTATCAGGAATGGAGCGCCCGTCCCGAATCCATGGTAACCGCCGTGTTGCTCCAGTTGCAAAGCCCTGCCTTGCGCTTTCAATACCGCGAGATCATCCGCGAGCAAACCAGCGTGATGGCGGCAATCCCCATTAATGAAATCGCCACGTTTTACGACCAATTCCTGGGTACGGCGAAACTGATTTTGCTGGCCGTCGGCTATCTTGTCGTCGTGATTTCCGCCTTGTCTATTTTGATTGGACTCTACCTGTCCATTTTGCAGCGAAAACGCGACATGGCCATTATGCGGGCGCTCGGTGCGTCCTCCTATGAAATCTTTGGTTCCGTGTTAATTGAGGCCTTCTGGGTCACCGTCCTGGGAATTGCCGCCGGCTGGCTAGCGGGGGGGCTGGTGAGCTTCGGGCTGGGCCAATATCTCGCTTGGCGATTCGGCCTGGCCATCACCGCATTTGGCATCACCAATGAGCACATTGCCGCATTTTCCGCCGTGGCCCTTGTGGGATTGCTCGCGGGAATTCTGCCGGCCTGGCAGGCGTATCATAGCGATGTGGCCCATGACCTCGCGGACCGCTGATCGCGCGGTCAACAAATGTGAAGCGCCCCCCGGAAATATGGCATAATTATTTCATTATGAAGTGTTCATGCCGCATTCCCGCACCCGAAATCTCCGGGATGCACATCACAAAGGACTTCTATAAAAGATGCGCCGTCGAACGAAACAAGAATTTGTAGTGATTATAGGGGTTGTTCTGCTGCTGGTGGCAGTAGTTCTCGTTAATGGATATTTCCAGCGGAGCAGTTTGACGGACAAGATGGAAGCCATCCGGAAAAAGGTTGAAGAAGGTCGAAAAACGGAGGGATTGGATCTGCTGCCATGGCCCCTCCTTCAAAAAACCACCGGCACCATGAGCAAAGGCCCCTCGTTTGATGAACGCCTCCTGAAATACGATCAGCAACATGTGGATATCGTCGGATTCATGGTGCCCCTGGAACAATTCCGCAACATGACGGAGTTCCTCGTGCTCCCAGTTCCCATCGAGTGCTATTTCTGCCAATCCCCCCCCATGCGGGACGTCGTTGTCGTTCAAATGGAAAAAGGAAAGGGCACCAACCTTTACCGAGAACCTGTACTGATCAATGGCATCTTAAATCTCAAGCAAGGCCCCAACACAAAATTCTTTTATATCATTACGGAAGCCAACATGGGACCCGGAAAACGCGGCGGCAAACTTACTATCAAGGACATCGCCCCGCAACACATGATCCCGGGCCATCAACCCACTCCGACACCCCAGGATGAACTTCAAAAGCCTCTGGCGGCGCCTGAACCGGTGGAAGAACAATAAGCACAGGCTGGATGAAGCGAAGCGAAAGCCATCCATTCTCTAAACGCTTTTTAACGCCTGCAACCAGTTCTCCAGGCCTTTTTTCATGCCGGGAACCGGGTTGTCCGGCTCCAGTTCATATTCCATAACGATGGGACCATCAAACTGAATGGCTTTGATGACTTGGGCTACTTTCACCAAATCCAATTCACCTTCCCCCAGGACTTGCTCCTCTCCCCCCAACTGCCAATCTTTAAGATGCAATGAATGCACACGTTCGCCCAATTGTTCAATCACTTCGTGCGGGGCTTCTCCGGAACGGATCGCATGGCCAGTATCCACACAGGCGCCGATAAAGGGATGCCGCCCCTGGACCGCCTTCAGCGTGTCCCGCACTCCATCGTAGCGAGCGCCGGGCCCATGATTGTGAATGCCGATCTTAATCTGAAATTCCTCGCAGAGTTCATCCAGGCTGTCGAAGGCATCGGGCGTGGGATCGGCCGTGAGGATTTCCACGCCAAGAGTTTTTGCAAATTCGAATTTCTTCCGGTTGGCGGCAGCGTCTGCCGTGAAACCTTCCACACCGAAACACGGAACCTGCACACCCGCTTCAACCAGCCGTTTTTTAAGGGAGAGGAAATTCGCGGTGGAGGCATCAGGGGGGAAATGAACACTGCAATATTCCATGAGGGGCAACCCCAGGCTTTTCAAACATTGGATGGATCCCTCAAAATCAAACGCCCGGAAACTATAGCTTTGCGCGCCAAGTCTCATATATCCTCCTCGTACAATAGTTGCGATGTGAATTTTCGGGTCATTATAACGTACTGCTTCAGCCTGCGTACAGAGCCGCGGGCAGGAACAAGTGAGGCGGCGGCGCCGCTTCTGATATGATGCTGTATACGAATGGAGGAAGAGCCTGAAATGTTCAAACTAGCGGCGTTTACCGATGAGATCTCTCAGGATCTAGCGCATGCATGCGGGATATGCGCGGATTTTGATGCGGGGGGTGCGGAAATTCGCGGTGTGTGGGACACCAATGTCTCCGATCTGAGCGATGATGAGGTAGATGAAGTGTATCGCATTATCCAGGATCATGGCATGACTGTATGCAGCATCGCTTCCCCCTTCGGCAAATGTGAATTGGAGGATGCGGAAGCCTGGAACACACACTTGGATATCTTGAGGCGGTGCGCAGATATTGCACATGCATTGGATTGTTCGCTGGTGCGTGGATTCGTATTCTGGGGGCATGGGCGTTTGGAAAAGCCCTGGGACGCCATCTTTCGAGTTTTTGAAGAAGTACCTGCAATTCTTGAAGCAAATGAGATCGTGCTGGGGGTGGAAAACGAAGCGGCGTGTTATGTGGGAACCGCAGCACATCTCCGCTATTTCCTGGATCAGATGAACTGTGACCGGATGAAATCGCTGTGGGATCCCGCGAATCATGTGCAGGATCCGGAAGGTACAAGGGTGCCCATCGTGCCGGATGCGTATGGCTTGGTAAAACCGGATTTGGTGCATGTGCATATGAAGGATGCGTCGCCGGCGCCGGATGGCAGCGTGCCGAATGTATTTTTAGGGGAGGGCATTTGCCAGTGGAGGGAGCAATTGCGTGCGTTGAAGGAGGATGGGTATGAGGGGTATGTATCGTTGGAGACGCATGTGGATCCCGATGATTTTCCGGCCGGAATGATGACACGATATGGAAAGTATCTCACCGGCGAAGGCCGTGAGGGGGCTAGCAAGGTATGTCTTGCATGGGCGCGCGACGCCATGCAGGCACTGGGGTGAATTGTATATGGAGTTTTGCATTGAAACCTCTGGATTGAGCAAGGTCTATGAGGCCGTACGCGCGGTGGACGGAATTGATCTCCGCGTGGAGCGCGGGAGCTTCTACGGGTTTCTCGGTCCCAACGGAGCGGGAAAATCCACGACCATTAAAATTCTTACGGGAATCACTGCCCCCACGAGCGGGCGGGCGCGTATTTTGGGCCTTGACCTGACGCGGAACCCGCTGCAAATCAAGCGGCGGATCGGAGTAGTGCCGGAGGAACTGTGCCTGTTCGAGAATCTCACCGCTCGGGAGTATCTCACGTTCGTCGGGCGGATGTACCGTTTGCCGCGGCACGTGGCATGGCGGCGCAGCGAGGAGTTGCTGGATCTGCTGGACCTGTCGAACACCGGCAAAACGCTCACGCTGGAATTTTCGCACGGCATGAAGAAAAAACTGTCGCTGGCGGCCTCGCTGATCCATGATCCGGAACTGCTTTTTCTGGATGAGCCGTTCGAGGGGATTGATGCGCTGGCTTCGCGCACCATCCGGGCAGTCTTGGAGCGGTTGGTGGAACGCGGCGCGACAATCTTCCTCACGTCGCATATCCTGGAAATCGTGGAACGGCTGTGTTCGCATGTCGGCATCATCCACAAGGGGCGGCTGGTGAAACAGGGCCGGCTGAATGAACTGGCGTCGGGCGGATCACTGGAGGATTTGTTCGTGTCGGCGGTGGGTCAGCCGCAAGAAGCCGCCGTGGGTTTGTCATGGTTGGGGGGGCGCATCTGATGCTGGGCCAATGCTGGGCGATTCTCCTGCTCAAAGTTACAGTGCTCCGGCACACGTGGTCCACGGGGAAAATTGTCTCCACGATTGTCATGACCATTTTAATGATCCTCGGCGTGATTGCGGCCGTCGCCAGTGCATTGGGGGGATATTATGCAGGGCGTGTATGGCTAGGGCCCCAAGAGCCGCTTATTGCCCTGGTGGTGCTGGATGGCGTCGTGACAGTGTTTTTGTTCATTTGGTTTTGGAGCCTGCTGATTGAAATCCAGCGCGCGGATGTCATTGATTTCAAAAAGATGATGTTCTTCCCGATTTCCCTGCGGCTGATTTTCTTCCTGAATTTTCTCACATCGCTGCTGAGTCCCGCGCTTGCATTGTTCATTCCGGGATTGCTCGGATTGCTGTTGGGGGTGAGCGCGGTTCAGGGGGTGTACATCTTGTGGGGCGTGCCGCTGGCGCTGGTATTTTTTCTCATGCTGACCGCGTGGGCGTATTATGCGCGGGGCATCATGTCGATCCTGATGGAAAACAAACGGCGGCGGCGGCTTATTCTCATGATTCTGCCATTGTGTTTCGCCATTCTCCCACAGGCGCCCAACCTAATCGTGCATTCCCTGCGGAATAACAAGGAAGCCAGCGATGCGATGAAGCGGATCACGATGGACCAGGCCGAGCGCTGGCTGCATTACGGCAACATCGCCGTGCCAATGGGATGGATGCCCTATGGCGTATGGAGCCTGCAGAATGATAATCCTCAGGCGGCAGGATTGTGTTTCATCGGCATGGGAGGCCTCGCGATGCTGGGGCTAGGCCTCGGCTACCGGTCCACTGTGCGTCATTACCGGGGCGAGACCAATGTGCGCCGGGTAAGGAAGATCGTAAAACAACAACCGGCATCGAAACCGCTTACCGCGCGATGGATGCCATTTCTGGATGAAGACACGGCCGCCATGACGTGGGCCGCATACTTAAACTACGCACGGCACCCCAATATCCGCATGCTGCTCATCATGCCGCCCATCATGGCCATCATCATTTTAATCACGCTGAAAACCGGTGTGATGAAGGATCAAGCAGGTGGCGATACCACCTGGCTTCCGGCTGCGTTGCTGGTGTGGCCTTTCTTCAATTTTTCCATGATATTCTTCAACTTCTTCGGCATTGATCACGCGGGATTCCGGGGATTGCTCCTCCTCCCTACGCCGCGCCATAAATACATCCTCGCCAAAAATATGGCCTTATTCCCCTTCGTCGCGGGGATGGGACTTTTCTTCGTGCTGGGCGGCGGATGGATCCTGCATACACCGCCGCGCGTTATCCATATCTCCATCGTGCAGGTCTTGGAGTTTTTCCTGATTTACTGTCTGATCGGCAATTTCATCTCGCTCTATTTCCCATACCGGCTGGGCCGCGATACCATGCGCGCTCAGGGAAACCGGCCCATTCTCCTGCTCATGGGGCTGTGCTCCGCCGCATTTGTTGGACTCCTCATGCTCCCGGCGATGTTCTGCCTTATGCTCGACGATTTCGTTGCAAGCGTCTGGGACTACCGCGGACTCCCCATCGGGCTTGCCGTTTCTATCGGACTGTTGGCCCTCACGGCGCTTGCCTACGCCATGGCACTGGTCCACGCCGGGGACCTGCTGCTGTATCGGGAACAGCGGATTCTCGCCGCGCTGGTCAAAGATCGGGAATAGATCCACAGATTGCACAGATTGACTCAGATTAATTTTGACAGTAGGAGGAGAGGTTATAGCTGTAACAGGAGGCAAAAGACACGGCTTCGTTCCACGAGGTGCTGAGCTTCACCGCGGCCACTTGCTGTCATCTTTCTTTGTCACGCGAGGCGCGTGTGTTCGGCGGACAAGTGAGAAATACCCCTTTTTCTTAAAGCACACCGGGCATGGGGCAAATTATCAACATTTCATGACCAAACGGTGCCTGCTCATGTGCCCAGATGAGAAAATAGACTTTTTAGCGAATGCTTCTATGGGATTTGTATACCCATCTTGTGCAGGATTGTGATAGAATAGGTTTCAACATTTGCAGAATATGGGCTATGGGGCTTCAACAAAGAAAACATAAAATTCGTGTGGGAATGCCGGAAATGGTGGCTTTGCTCCTGCTGGGAATAACCATAATCTCCGGCATCGGATGGTGGAGCACAAATAATACGGCAGGCTGGCGGTTGGCCCCGGCTACGCTCCTGGCTTCCAATTATCCTAAGAATGTCCGTTTCACCGACTTGATCAATGCGCCCGTCGAATTGAAATACGGGTATACCGTCAAGGGAAAAACCTATCAGGGAAAGACATCTTTGGGCTGGTTTCAGAAAACGTCCCTTCATTTTTTACCCGAATCTGCGTCAAAGTTGCCGCCCCCCACGGGATATGTAGGCATAGACGATATGCCGCGCGAGATACAGGAACTTCTGGAATCGCACGGAATCGTGAGTCTGGACAAGATTCCCAAGCCCTTTCTGGAATCGCTGCACGCCAAAGGGTATACCACCGTAAACGACATGCCAACAGAGTTCAAGGACGCCTTGAAAAAAGAAGACTACACCACGGTAGCCAAAATGCTGGATACTGCTTTGGACACCACACCACCCCCAGCACCGTCTCCTCCTGAAACCACTCCCGACGCCATCGCGGAGAATCTGCCCGAAACCATGCCTCCTTCGGAAAAAGGAGACCTGTATGTTCTTTATGATCCCGACAATCCTCACATGAGCAAACTAGACCTGTTTCCGGCACTCCATGTGATCCCCTCGATAGCCCCATTCTTTCTCGGCGCCCTCATTTCCGTAATCTATTGCGCCTGGGGATATCCCTGGCTGAAACAGTTGCGTTCCTCATAACAAATCACCGCCGATTTCCATAAAAACCACCCGGTGGAGGAGCAACAAAATCAGGATTTGACTTCCTTCGGGGGATATTTAATCTCAAGATGCAATTCCCGGAGTTGCTTGGGTGTGACTTCATTGGGCGCCCCCATCAGCAGATCTTGCGCCCTCTGATTGAGCGGGAACGAAATGACCTCCCGGATGTTGGGCTCGTCCGCGAGCAGCATGACGATGCGGTCGAGACCCGGGGCGATGCCACCGTGAGGCGGGGCTCCGTAATGGAAAGCTTTCCATAAGGCGGGGAATTTCGATTTCACCACGTTCTCATCATACCCCGCAATGGCAAAAGCCTTGAGCATAATATCGGGCCGGTGATTCCGGATGGCGCCTGAAGACAACTCGATGCCGTTGCATACGATGTCATATTGATACGCCAGAATATCCAGCGGATCCTTTGTTTCCAATGCCTGCAAACCGCCTTGGGGCATTGAGAACGGGTTGTGCGAGAAATCGATCTTCTTTTCCTCTTCATTCCACTCAAACATGGGAAAATCCACGATCCAGCAAAAAGCCACAAGATCCTTGTCAATACGCCCAAGCTGGTTGCCGAGATATCCGCGGACCTTGCCCATCAGCGCATTGGTTTCCGCACGCTTGCCCGCGCCGAAAAACAGGGCATCGCCATCCTGGGCGCCCATGCGCTCACGCAGGTTCTTTTTCTCGTCTTCACTAAGGAATTTAACAATGGGCCCTTTCATCTCCCCGTCGCGCAGTGCGATCCAGGCCAGCCCTTTGGCTCCTTCCGATTTTGCGAAGGCTTCCGCATCATCGAAAAACTTGCGGGGTTGAGAGGCCGCGCCCTTGGCATGGATGACTTTGACCGCCCCTCCGCCCTGGGATTGACTGGCAAACAGTTTCAGTTCGCATTGGGCAAAGAGATCGGTGCAATCCACCATTTCCAGGCCAAAACGCAGATCCGGTTTGTCGGAACCGTATTTTTCCATCGCGTCGCGAAACGTAATGCGTGGAAATTTCTCCGCCTGGATTTTCTTCTTGGAGAGTTCTTTAAAGAGCCGGACCATCAGCATTTCCAGCTCCGCAAAGAGGTCGTCCTGAATGATATAGGACATTTCGATATCGATTTGATAAAACTCGCCGGGGCTGCGGTCCGCGCGGGAATCTTCATCCCGGAAGCAGGCGGCTATCTGGAAATATTTGTCGAATCCGGAGATCATCAACAACTGTTTGAATTGTTGCGGGGCCTGGGGCAGGGCATAAAACTGGCCGGGATACAGGCGGCTGGGCACGAGATAGTCCCGGGCGCCTTCTGGCGAAGAACTGGTGAGGATCGGGGTATGGAATTCGGTGAAGCCCCGCTCCATCAGGTGTTGGCGCACCAGCGCGGTGGTTTTAGACCGAAGCATGATATTGTTGTGGAGGCGTTCCCGCCGCAGATCGATAAAGCGGTATTCGAGCCGGGTTTCTTCCGGACATTCCAGTTCCTGGTTCACGGGAAAGGGAAGCACCTCGCACTGTGACTCTACAAGGAATTCCGTGGCCACCAGTTCAATTTCGCCCGTGGCCATGTTGGGATTTATGGTCTCCGGAGTGCGCGCCACCACCTGCCCGGTGACAGTAACGACGTTTTCATTGCGCACGCGCTCCGCATCGCTGAAAAAGGGCTGATCGGGATTAATCACCACTTGGGTAATGCCGTAATGGTCACGGACATCAATAAAGATCACTCCGCCGTGATCCCGTTTCCGATTTGCCCAGCCAGAAAGACGGACGATGGCCCCGGCATCATGTTTGCGCAACTGGCCGCAGGTATGTGTTCTGTACGGATGCATGAGATCCTCTTCTACCCTGGTTTAATGATTTTTTGCCCAAAAAGCAGGAATTTCAGAGGCGTTATGGTAGCTTCTAAACACAACAATGTCAAATTCTTGCGGAGACTGCGGGCGAGTTTTTACCTAATGAAATGTAATATTGCACTTTTTAGTGGGAGCAGGTACAATGAAGTAAGAAGTGCAGATAAGGAGCGCCTAATATGAGGAAAATGATAATTGTATCTGCCATCCTGGTGGTGGCGGTGTGCCTTGCCATTGTACTGACCACACATGATGCCTGGGCACAGGCCAAGAAAGATGGGAAAAATCTTTCCAAAGAGAAAGAAATCGCCAGCCGTGAAGGCGTGTCAGGCTCCTTGGGCAAAAAGGAGTGGGAAAAGGACAAACTGCCGACCAAATTGAAGATTGCGTTTGGCTTTGGGTCGTTATTTGCCGGGATCGCGGTGTTCAAGTGGTTGTAATGGGAAGCTGGAATAGCTTCCAGATTTATTTGCAGGGAGCAGCCCAGGGAGACGGTTTGTGAAACCACCGGTGATGGTATTGGATGATGAAACCAGTATTCTTGAGCTTCTGGGACAATATTTAAAGGAAGAAGGGTATCCGTGCACGCTGTGCACTTCGGCGGTGGAAGCGCTCGACTTTCTTAGATCCAAGGAATTTGGCCTGCTTATTACGGATTTGCGCATGCCGGATATCGGCGGCATAGAGGTGGTGCAGCGCGCCAAGGCTAATGATCCGGATCTTGCCGTTATTGTGGTCACCGCGCATCTTGAGGTCACAAATGCAATTGATGCGCTGCGCGCCGGCGCGGATGATTATCTTCTCAAGCCGTTCAATTTAAGCGAGATTTCAGTATCAGTTGAGCGGGCGTTGGACCGCCGCCGGCTGGTCATGGAAAATCGGCGATACCAGCAAGAGTTGGAATCGCGGGTTCGGGAAGCCACGGCGGTGTTGGAACGGGTGAATGCGGAACTCCTATCCACGAAGGAATATCTGGAGAATCTTCTGAATAGCAGCGTGGACGCCATCATAACAGTTGGCCCGAACCGGACGATTACGTATGCGAATCGCGGCGCTACCGACATGCTGGGATATTCAAACGAGGAATTTGTGGGAATCCTTCCGGAACAGTTTTTCAGCGGTGGCGGCGATGAAATCCGGCATATACGGCGAATCTTGCAGCGGGAGAAAATGCTTCAAAACTATGAAACAGAGTTGAAGCACAAGAACGGCTCCCTGATTCCGATTAATATGTCCATCTCATATGTAAGCGGTCCGGATGGGGCGGTGGTGTCCACACTGGCGATTTGCAAAGATATCACGATGCAAAAGCAATTGGAACGAGAGCTGAAAGAGATGTCGATCAAGGATAGCCTTACCGGTCTGTACAACCAGCGGTATTTTTATGATCGGCTGGAATCGGAAATCGAGCGCGCCAACCGTCAGGGGCATGCGCTTTCGTTGTTGCTGTTTGATATCGATCAATTCAAAACCTACAATGATTGTCATGGCCATCTGGAAGGCGACAAGGTGTTGCGCACCGCGGGGCAGGTGGTGGAGGAAAGCACCCGTGAACATGTCGATACGGGATTCCGGTATGGGGGGGACGAGTTCACGGTGATTCTTCCCGAAGCAAATGAGACTCAGGCCTATAATATCGCGGAACGTATTTGTTCCATGTTCGA
>ERZ795059.1694-NODE-1694-length-24208-cov-8.417629_pt1 | contig 24208 bp, 19 predicted proteins | sample MGYA00375143_ERZ795059 | MGnify/ENA primary metagenome ERZ795059 (study PRJEB30188, sample SAMN05720168) | activated sludge metagenome | isolation source: Anaerobic digester | place: USA | collected 2015-01-07 ... | reverse complement strand
TATCGCTATCGCTATCGGTATCGCTATCGGTATCGCTATCGGTATCGGTATCGGTATCAAACTCCGCCCAGTCTTCCCAGTCTTCCCAGTCTTCCCAGTCCTCCCAGTCTTCCCAGTCCTCCAACTGGTTTGCGCCCCCTGCTGCATTATGTTTATAAGGAAAACACTGCGCTATGTTTACCTATGGGTATCAATGTTTATAAACATAACTCGCTTCAGCCTGTTTAAAAACGCGCATGCTTATCCTGTGAAATATCCAGACGAACGCCTCGGAGGCCACACATGGATGGGCGCGGAGGGAATGAGGCGCGTTATTGGACAACGATTCGGGCGTGACGGAATTGGCCGAGGTATCGTGCGTTCCAGCGGATGCGGAAGGGGATGGTATAGGAACCGGAGACGGCGTTGGCGGGGATGGTTATGACGATGCGAGCGGCGCCGTCAGGGTGTTTTGTGGAGGGGCCGGTCCAACCGTCGGTTTGGGGAGGCACCGTGATCTTCCACGAGCTTTTTTCGGGAAGCCAGGTCCAGCCATGGGGCACGATGGGTTCGACGGCGGCGTCACAGTCGCGGGGGCCATGGTTGGTGAACTGGACATCGATCCAGCATTGAACGCCGGCGTGCGTGTTTTGATCGTAGGGGTAGGTTCTCACCCACCAGGGATCGAGGGCGAAGTTAGGATTGTCCCATGGGGTCATTTCACTGACGAGTTGCTCGCGTTCCACGAGCATTCCGTCCATGGTGTCCAGTTGTTCGTTGCTGAAGGTGAACGCCTTATCCTGATGCTCGTTGAAGATGTAGCCGGGCTGGCATGCGCGCCAGATCTCGAGACATTTTCGGGAGCCGGCGTCCTCCCCCAGAAAAACGCGGTTGCCGCTCGTGTAGTCGTCGAGGCCCGTGGGAGCGCCGGAATCTCCCGCGAAGAACGCTTTTTCGCCATGCCCTTCAACAAGGAGCCCGCTGTGATAGAGGGTTTGGCCGGGGAAATGAAACGCAGTGAGACTGAATTCGCGCCAGGTCCAGCGTTCGCCGTTGTGGGTGACCTTGGCAACAGGGGCGGCAGCGGGGGAAATGCAGGGGAGGATGAAGCGGTCCGGATGTTCGATGATTTCCGAGAGGTGCTGATCGGTCATGATGGGGCATCCCAGACGCTTCGTGAGTTCGGGCAATGCATCCACATGGTCATCGTGATAATGGGTGATCCAGCATCCTTCTACGGATCTGATGGTGTTGTCTCGCTTCCATTTGTCGAGGGTGTCTATCACGGAAGCATTTCCACAATCGATCAGCAGGGCCGCGCCGGTGTTGGAGATGACCGCGAAACTGGTGGCGGCGACACGGCGTATCCAGACAGGGGGATCGGTGGTGTGCGCGGGGGATAGCCGCCGGGGGTCGTCCTTGGTTTCGTCGAGGAGATGCGGAAAATAGAAATTGAGGGCTGAGGTGGCGGTGTAGTTCCGCCACAGGGCATTTAAGCGTTCTTCAAGGAGGGCCGTAGCGGATTGGGGGGATTGGATGGGGGCCCCATGAGAGGGAAGTAAGAGGCGCGCGCCGGAAGCGGCCACTTTATGAAGACTGGCGATAAGGGCAGGCCGATTCCCAAGAAACCCATGATAATCACAGATTTCACCAAAGCCTTTTTGGAGGGAATAGAGTTCCCAGACTTGTCCGGGGCCGTAGAGTACATCGCCAGAAAAACAGATATTGCCTTCGCTTGATGCCAACAGGTAGGAGACGCTTCCGCAGGTAGCGCCGGGGGTGTCAAGCACCCGCAAGGTAAAGCCGTTCCATTCAATGGCATCGCCTTCGTGCACCGCGCGCGCCACAGGCAAGGGGCGGGTCAACATCTCCGGGCCGGGATGGCTGTGGTAGAGATGCCACCTGTTTTTCGGGTCCGCCCAGTACTCTTCGGCCTTCTCGAAGAGTGTGCGTTCAGATTGTGGGGCTGCCAGTTGCGCGCCCTGATCGACAAAGGCATAAGCGCCGGCAGTATTGGAGCGGCGGTATTGCGTACAGAGTATCCATTCGACGGAATGCACGCCGAGTTCCGCAAGGCGTTGCGGGGATACGGAGTCGCAACAGTCGATCAAGAGGGCCTTTCCATCGCGGATTAAAACGCCGGTATTCACGGCCCCCTCAAGATAATAGACGCCTTGGGCGAGTTTATGATGTTTAAAGGAGGTTTCCGAGAAAGGAAGGTTCGTCTCGGGGGAGCCTGTTTTCATTGTCATACACCCGGTACAGAGTAGTGAAATGACGCCACAGCCAATCATGATAATCCGCATAGGTACATTTCCTGATTTCATCAGGGTTCCTGAATTTGTTCAATCCGGCGTTTCACTTCATTCGCTTTTTGCTGGTTTCCGATGTGTTCATAAGCCTGCATTAACATTTCCAGCAGGTAGAGATCGTCCGGAAAACCTTCCAGGGCTTTTTCAAAATAAGGGATGGATTCGGCATGGCGCGCCGCTTTGCGGAATGCTTCGGCGACAAATCGGGGGAAATAGGGGGAGGTAAAGCCCTCTTCCATGCAGGCTTTTCCAAAGTCGGCGGCGCCATCGAAACGTTTCAGGTGGATGAGGCACCAGATGATTTTCCCCCGGGCATCGATGCTTTGGCTGCCACGTTCGAGGGCGGCCCGATAGGCCTGCAAAGCCTTTTCCCATTGTTTTTGATTATTGTAATAGAGGGATCCGAGGCGTTCCCATGGCACGGGTGACTTAGGGTCGCGATCAGCGGCCATTTCCAGCTTTTTGACGGCCCCATTCCAGTCGCCGCGCGATGTGCATTCATCCGCGGCCTTCAGATAAGTCCAAGGGCTTCGTTCGCGGAGGACGTCGACGTAATAGGAGAAAAGCACATGGTAACAAAGAAGAAGGATGAGGGCGAGGCTCAGGAGGGCAGCCCAATACATTAGGGCGCGGCGTGGATATTGGAAAAGGGTATTGGGCACGTTACTGCGCTCCTTTCGCCCCAAGAACCACCCGGACAGTGCTAATCAGGATTTTGAGGTCGGTGACAAGAGACAAGCTGCTGATGTAGAGCAAATCGTAACGCAGGCGGTCTTCTGGTTCGGAATCGTAGGAGCCGAGGACGTGGGAGAGGCTGGTGACGCCGGGCCGTACCTGGAGCCTGCGCTCGAACAGGGGCCACCGCTGGCAGAATTCTTTATGGAAATGAGGACGCTCGGGACGGGGTCCAATCAAGCTCATATCGCCCTTGAGGACGTTTAGGAGTTGCGGGATCTCATCGATCCGGTGTTTCCGGATAAAATGGCCTACTGGGGTGATGCGATTATCGTTTGCTTGGGCCCACACAGGACCGGTTTTCGCTTCGGCATCCACCACCATGGAGCGGAATTTATAAAGACGGAAGGTACGCCCGTTCAATCCCATGCGCTCCTGGGTATAGAACAGGGGGCCGGGCGCCGTGATTTTAATGGCGAGTGCGGTGATTAGACAAATAGGGGCGGCCAGAAAGAGACCTCCAAGTGCGCAGGCGATATCGACGGCGCGTTTCAGGTACACATAGGGTGCGAATACTTGGCGGTTCGCGACTTCGATAAGAGGGATGCCGGCGATGGCCAGGAGTTTGCTCTGCCGAAAGAAGGGGAGGTCGTTTAGCATGGGATAAACAAAGGTGCGGCCAAAATGGAATTCGCAAAATTCGAGAATGGCCGCTGAATGATCCCGGTTATAGGGATCGGACACGATGATTGCGCCGTTGCTCAACATGGGCCGCCCCTTCCCGTTGGCCTCCGTTGACGCCAGCAGGCTTTTTAGTTCCTCGACCGTGGCGTATTGCGCGTTTGCACGGACGTCCGTGCGGGTATTGATGTCGTCGGCGATTCGCCGCGCGTGTTCTTCGGGGCCGAGGACATAAAAGAAACGGTGCAGGGAAGGGAAGCGGGAAGCAAGGGTGCCGAGGTAGTAGCGCCAGAGAACAAAGGCGAGGAGGGCAAGACATGGGCCAAGGATAAGTTCGCGTCCGGAAATGGCCAGGATTCCCTCTGGCATAAACCGGGTAATACCGGCAATGGCGGCGGCCATACTGCCGGCGCCCATACAGGCAAAATAGATAGAGTCAAAACGGTCGGTGATCCGGATGGGGTGATAGCCCCGCGCGACCGTAATCGCTGCCAGATATAACACTACGCATACGGCTTGATCCCGGTGGAGTTGCCATAGGCTGTCGAGATAAACGAGGGTATGCAGGCGGGCAAGCGTGGCCGCATTGAGGGAAGCCCATAGGATGATAGCATCCGTTATAAAGCAACACAGCAGTACAAACTGTTTTTCGCGTGACGCGGACAATGATTGTTCCTTATCGCGTTGTACAAATGTATGGACATTTGACCGGCGCAGGAGCAACTTCTCTTACATAAGTGCGCCGGTGTAATGATGATAGCGAAGCGGCCGCCGCACGCGCAAATGGAAGAAGAACAGGTAGTGCGCGCCGGATATCGGGCACAGAGCCAAAATATCCGATAACACTATCAAAAATTATTCATCATGGATCTTTGCCGTAAAAACAGGAAACCGGCCCCCGGAGGGGCCGGTTGTTGCATACAACACGCTACAAAGCGTGTTTGGGATTATTTTTGAGCGGTGCAACGGGCCGCGCACTTGCTGTCTTTACCACAAGAGCTTTTCCCGTCTTTACCGCATGCGCATTTAGCGTCTTTACTGCATGCGCATTTAGCGTCTTTACTGCATGCGCATTTGCCGTCTTTACTGCATGCGCATTTGCCATCCTTACAGCAGGGGCACGCACAGTCTTTGCCACAGGTGCACTTGCCATCCTTGCAGCAGGTGCACTTGCCATCTTTGCAGCAGGCACAGGCCGCCGCATTTCCGGTGGCATTCGAGGCTTTGCAGGAATCTCCGGCCGGGGCGGTGGCATCTGCCGCGAAACCGGCTACTGGCGACAGCGCCAACACAGCCATCATCATCGAGATTACAAAAGTTGTAAGTGTCTTTTTCATGATCCATTTTCCTTAATTTGACGAGATACAAAGACCCGTCATGGTTTGTTGATTTCCATCGTGTATCTTGAGAGATGTTGATGAGTCCGGGGTTCATCTCCTGGATAAACCACGGAGAGGCGCTTCTCAACAGCGCCAGACGCATTGGTGGATACGGCCCTCAGACCCGGGCGGGCCCAGCCAGCCCTTCTGGCGGGCGGCCAGGGAGCGGTCCGTTGTCACGATAGAAGAAAAAAGAAATCCGGCGAAATCACCAGTGGAAAAACTGGTATCGATCCGGACGGAAGATGGCGGAAGAGAAGCAGGAATATCGCTGGCGTGCATGTGGCAAGTACACGGCGCTTGATGTGTCTGGGGGGAAGAAGGACTCATCCCGAAGCGTGCATCGGGTTTGTTGGGCGTCTCGCAACAACATCGAACAGGCTCGGCCTTTTGTGCACAACATGCCGTAGTTTCCGAGGGCGATTTTTCCATCGGTGTCTTGCAACACAATGCCCCCCCCTCGCGGCAGGCCATGCCCCGCAGGCATGAATATCCCGCGCCCTGGATGATCACGGAGGCAATCACCAACGCAATAAACAAATGTTGTACTGCGCTGTATTTAAAAAACATCCTAACCATATCAACTTCACGCGTTTCTGTAATTTTACCCGGACCAACCGCCTTCTGACAAGTCCTTTCCCAAAGAAAACACACCAATACGCATCCCGTATTCCCCGAAAACACTCCATATCAAAGATCTTTTTTGATGTTATAAAGTTATACCGCTTCAGGCAGGGATCAGGGACACACTGTATTTCGCACTGTCTTCATCACGGGTCACCAGCATCCGGTCAAACGGATCTCTATGATGGGGGGTACGCCCGCCACCAAAGTATGCAAGATGCCAATAGGCAGTTCCAGAAAGGCATTTGCCTAAAAAGCCTCTTACTGGTTGTCTGGGGCACTGAGCTTTCCAAGCGCTTTCTTGTCTTCATCCCCTATCGCGCTTATCGGTCCTATTCTCCCAGTCATCCCAGTCTTCCCAGTCTTCCCAGTCTTCCCAGTTTCAAAATCGCTGACCACTGATCACTTCCTACAATCCCGGACAGAAGCCGTCTTCGCTGCCTTCGCAGGCGTGGTATCCGCCGGAGTTGTAGAATTGGATGATACGGAGCAATTCTGAGAGATCGACCGTCCAATCCTGAGGATTATAATCGCTGTCGTGGGGTGTACAGGTTTGGGAACCGGGTCCCGGCGCATAGCCGTCTTCCGTGCCTGTTTCGCAATGATACCCGTCTGAGTTGTAGAACTGGATGATACGCAACAATTCCGACAGGCTGATTTGATGATCGCCATTCTGATCAGCGGAATGCTGGCCGTCCTCTACTCCTTCCCCTTCTCCTTCAATCAAACCTTCTTCGACACCTTCGTTTAGACCTTCTTCCAGACCTTCAATCAGGCCTTCTTCGACACCTTCCGCCAGGCCTTCCTCAGTACCCTCGATCAGACCTTCCTCAACACCTTCGAGTATGCCTTCATCCGTTCCTTCGGCCAGGCCTTCCTCTGTGCCCTCGCTCATCCCTTCTTCAAGACCTTCGGATATGCCTTCTTCCAGACCTTCACTGAGACCTTCCTCAGAACCTTCGGGAAGGCCTTCCTCAATGCCTTCGGTTTCACCTTCTTCTATGGGCGTCAGGGGAATGCTCACGGCCCAGTTGTCCGGGAAATCTATGTCTGTTTCCGGATTCGCGGGATTCCAACTGGCATCCGCGGCATAAAGATGGTCATTGGTGACGCGGAAGACGGAAAAGTGACCTCGCCCATCCGGATTATAGCTCGGGACGTTATAGAACGGCGACCCGGCATTGAACACGGGAATCCCGTGCCAGGTGTAGTATCCGGTTTGATGGGCATGGCCGTGGATGTGCGCGATGATATCGTAGTCTTTCACCACATCGTAATAGGCTTCCGCTTCTCCGGTGGTCCACCAACCGTTAAAATCCCACGAGGAATAAAAACCATAATGGGAAATAATTACGAGGCGTTTGTGCGTGCCCGCCACATGCTGGGCGAGATCACTTTGCAGAAAACTCAGCGCCGACCGGGGATCGCACGCCCCGGGCACGGAGGTCTCCGGAGCAAGATCGGAAGGCTTCAAATTCAACTGCACGAAGTGGATATTGTCCCACTCCCACGAATAATGGCCGTCGGCCTCCGGGGCGGCATTTATCAAACCGGCGCGATAGGGATTACGCTGGCTCACCATGTCCACGACGGGATGCGCTTCAAAGAGCCGGTAGCCAAGATGGTTGTATTGGAAATAATCGTGGTTGCCATACCCTTCAAAGATGGGATATTTCAGCAGATGATTTCCACACAGGCCATAGATATCGATGAACTCCTGTATCTCATCGCTTGTACGGTACCGGCCGTCGACCCCATCGTTCGTTATGTCGCCTGCCAGAATGACACCGCGCACATGGGAAACAGGCTCTTCAAAATCAAACGGAGCGCCGGACCATTGCGCCACCGTGTCCAGCGCATTCATGGCATTCACATTCAGCAGGTTCCGGTCCGCTCCATTGGCCATAAAATGCGAATCGCCAAACGCAATGAAGGTGACATCGGTCTGGCCGCTCCCGCGCCAGAAATTTTCCACGGGCGGTGCGTCCGAACTCGAACAACCATCCGCCCAGTCATGCTCGCACAAGGCCGGGCATCCCACTTCGCCTTCCACTTCGCCTTCATACCCGCCTTCCATTTCACTGCCTTCTCCTTCGGGCTGCCCTTCATAGGCCGGGCATTCTCCGCATCCGCCGCCGTCCCCGTTTTCTTCCGGGTTCAGAACCGCGGTCACGAAGGCATCGAATTGCTCAACGCCGGTGGTGACCGTCGCATTGTATTCGCCGAGATTGCAGACGGCATCGAGATCAGCGTCGCCATACGATGCCAGATAGGGTTCCGCGGAACGGTCGAAGAGATTGAAATCAGGCCGGGGAAGGTCCGGGAACGCATCTAATATGTCCAGGAGCGCATTATAGGTGCTTTCTTCTCCCAACGTCACCACACCGGTCAAAAAGTGCTCAAGTTCAACTTCCGGTATCAGGAAAAATATCAATGCCGTAAGCGGATCTGCCTTTAAGATCTCGACATACACATCCGCTTGGGCATAATTATTATCCCATGCGCCTTTAACGCAGCAGAAGGCCGGATGTGAGGCATCCGCGAGCAGCACATCGAGCAGCCGGGCCTGCGCTGAGTCGATGAGGCCGTTGGCGTCAATATCGGAAGTGTCTCCGTCATAACCCAGATGCAGATAGGATTCCACGGTGTCATATATATCCCGCAAAGCGTCCTCCGCGCCCGGGTCAAAGCCCTCATCCGCACAAACGCGCGTACAGGGCGGTGAACACGATACCGGGGGTTCTCCTTCGCCTTCTTCGCCTCCTTCGCCTTCGCTCAGTCCTTCACTTTGTCCTTCCTCCGGCGCGCCTTCGCCCTCTTCTCCTCCTTCTCCTTCGTTCAATCCTTCACTTTGTCCTTCCTCCGGCGCGCCTTCGCCTTCTTCTCCCCCTTCACCTTCTTCCTCCATCGGCAAGATGGTCACCAGGACTTCCTGCGTAGCGGTTTGGCCTTTGGGATCGGAGAGGGTCAAGGTGAAACTGCCTGGTCCATTGGCATCGGGCGCCGGCGTCAAGGTAAGCGTATCGGTGGGCGCATCGATTTCAACATCAAACAGGGATTCGGGCATTCCCGAAGCCGCCCAGGTTAGCAACTCTCCCGTATTCTCCAGATCGTTTTCATGGGGAGTGAGAACATATTCAAAGGGCGTGTCTTCGGCAGTCTCGATATCGGGGACAGGCGGGTCAATCCACGGCGTATGATCCCAGGCGCATATATCTTCATCGTTTGGGATGCCATCGTCATCCATATCGTCGTCTTCATGGTTGAGCGTCCCGTCATTGTCGACATCGCCATAGGGCAGCCAGGGCGGGGTCACCCGGATCTCGGTGGAAAACGCCGTCCCGTCTGAGAAGGTAAGCGCGATGTAGAACGCGGACCAGCCTGTCGCAGGCGGAGGCACATTGGCCGTGTATGTCCCGGAGCCAGGGGTATCTTCGCCGAGCGTGGAACTGGTCCATTGCGGCCCGGACCCACTGTACCAGCGGAAATCCCGGGCGGAGGGATTGGTTGCCTGCCAAAGCTTCACGGAGGTGGGAGCGGTGACGGTATTGACGTGAATGGCGCCATTTTCCTCGAAGGTCCAGGAAAATTCCGGACGGGGCTGATTCGTGGCGATGGTGATGTAGTATTGAAAAAGCGACACAATGGAAGACATGTCGGTCTCAATGCCATGACCGCTGTTGGGCACGGTGCGGTAATGTTTTTCGCCGGGCAGTTGTGAGAAATAAAACTGGGAGGAATCCAATACAAAAAACTCGTCGCCGGTGGCGGTGACGCAGAGCTTGGGCATGGTATAGCGGTCAAAATACGTATAGGGATCCACAATTCCACGCAAAGCGGTCCCTTCGGGCGTATCCATCCGCTCAAAAATGTGCAGGTCATTGTAATCATGGATCGCGCTGGAGTATCCACCGTAACACTGATAATGATGAATCATGGAGGGGGACATGTTGGAGGCGTCAAACACAATGGGGGCCATCGCGGCGATGCGCGGGTCCACGGCCGCCGTGAGGTAGGTGGTCCAACCGCGCTTGGAGCCGCCGCCTATCACGTATTTGTTCAGGGTCACGCCATGATCCGCGGCGACAGTAGTCATGGTATCGAGGGCGCGCACCGCGCTCTTGACCATGGGCAGCAAAACCGGCCAGGTGGGATCGCCCGTGGTCATATATTTGTCGAACGAGTAGGCAATGATGGCGTCTTCCGTGCGCGAAATGCTTTCGTCACTGAAACGGAGTGGCTCATTGGGGACTTGTTCCAAATATCCCAGGATTGATCCTGTTGCGGTGATCACCATCCCAAGATACGGCTCCATGTCGGAAGGCGAGGCCGTATTGCTGCCCCCCCCGATGGCCAGCAGACCTGTGTCATTGGTAACCACATCCGGCACGCCAATGGTCAGCCAATGCTTCCACACCGTATGATTCACTTCCGAAGAACTCCGCCAGGTCTGTGAAGTCATGCGGATGACATAGACCGTGTATCCATCGCCGTCGATGGTATCGGAAAGCGTGTAGGTATAAGCGGGATCGGGGGCCGCCACGTAATCATCCAACGCCGTGGCATATACCACCCCCGGCATCAACAAAAAGGTGCCAAGAATCACCCGCCAGACAACATTCCGCGCCATCGACTATCTCCTTTTATAGAACCGCGCTTGTCACCGGACGTTTCGGCGTCATGGGACAAACCTTATCGTTAACCCGCCTCCCCGCTGTTCAAATTATCCATTATTACACCATAATTGGCAAATATATTCCGCTATTTGAACCCCATCCGGAATCCTGTGTTCCATGATCTTGCACAGGCGAGGCTTTCCGTGTAGTCTTGGCTTTGTTTCTGGCAGATTTTACAGTGAAATGGAGGAGACCATGGATTTCGCTGTTTCCGATACGATGAAACACCTGATTAAACAGGTGCGACCCTTTATCGAAGATGAACTTTATCCACTTGAACCGGCCTTTCTTCAGGAGGGGTTTAAGGCGGTAGAAACGGAACTTCACAAGAAACGGGAAAAGGTGAAAAAACTGGGGCTCTGGTTACCGCAAATCGACAAGGAGCATGGCGGCTTGGGATTAAACGTGCTGGACCATGCGCTGCTCAGCGCGGAACTGGGGAAAAGCCCCGTGGGGCATTATACCTTCAATTGCCAGGCGCCGGATGCGGGCAATATGGAGATTTTGATTAAGTATGGCAGTCCGGAACAGCAGGAGACCTATTTAAAACCCTTATTAGCCGGGGAAATCCGGAGTTGCTTTGGCATGACCGAGCCGGACTTCCCAGGATCAAATCCGGTGTGGATGGGCACGACCGCAGTGAAGGATGGCGATGACTACATCATCAATGGCCGGAAATGGTGGACCACGGGGGGGGACGGCGCAGCCTTTGCCGTGGTAATGGCTATTACGAATCCTGAAGCGGATATTCACTTCCGCGCCAGCCAGATCATCGTGCCTGCGGACACACCTGGATTCCTCATCGAAGCCTCCACGCCATTTATGGGACATCGCGGCGAGGGCTGGGCCTCCCATTCAGAGGTTCGGCTGGAAAACTGCCGCGTACCGCAAAAAAATCTGTTGGGTTCGGAGGGCACGGGCTTTCTCATCGCACAGGAACGCCTGGGGCCAGGCCGTATTCACCATTGCATGCGCTGGATAGGAATCTGCGAAAGGGCGTTCGACCTGATGTGCCGCCGGGCGGTGCAACGCAAAATTGCGCCCGAACGTTCGCTGGCCATGAGGCAGTTTGTCCAGGGATGGGTGGCGGAGAGCCGCGCGGAAATCGATGCCGCCAAGCTGATGGTGTTACACGCGGCATGGTGCATCGATCGCTATGGGGCAAAAGAAGCCCGCGACCAAATCGCGCTGATCAAGTTCACCGTCGCGAACACCATGGGGCGCGTCTTGGATCGCGCTCTGCAGGTATACGGCGGCCTGGGCGTCACGGATTATACGCCGCTCGCACTGTTTTACCGGACCGAGCGCGCCGCCCGCATTTACGACGGCGCGGATGAGGTCCACAAAATCTCCGTGGCAAAACGCATTCTACGGCAGTACGCGGAATTATTAGGCGCGGGCGAGTAAATTCAGGAACACCCCATGGATCTGTCTATTGATGAACCGAAATCCGTGCGCGCAGGCGAAGAACTCGATTGTGCGGCGCTTACAACGTATCTCAAGGACACTATCCCTGGTCTGGAAGGCGCATTAACGGTTCAACAGTTCCCCAGTGGTTTCTCCAATCTCACGTATCTCATAAAAATCGGTGAACGCGAACTGGTGCTGCGGCGTCCGCCTTTCGGGAGCAAAGTGAAGGCAGCCCATGACATGGGCCGGGAATTCCGTGTACTGAGTGCGCTGCATCCTGTGTATCCCGCTGCACCCAGCCCCTTGGCATATTGCACTGACGCCGGCGTGCTCGGAGCAAACTTCTATGTGATGGAACGCATCCGGGGCATCATCCTGCGCGGGAAAAAACCCCCGGATTTCGCATGGCCGCCGGAACTCACGCGCCGCTGCTGCGAATCGCTGGTGGATAACCTGGTGCGTCTGCACCAACTGGATGTGGACGCGATCGGACTAAGCGATTTGCGGCGGGAAGGATCGTTTGTCCGCCGCGCCGTAGATGGCTGGACCGGCCGTTATACTGGTTCTCAGACGGATGACATTCCCGATTTTGACCGGGCCGCGGAGTATCTCAAAAGCCACTGCCCGGAGGATGTGGCCAGTGTGTTCATCCACAACGACTACAAATTCGACAATTTGGTGTTGGAACCGCAGGATCCCACCCATATCCTCGGCGTACTCGATTGGGAAATGAGCACTATTGGGGATCCACTTATGGATCTTGGCGTGGTGCTCAGCTATTGGAACCAGCCCGAGGATCCTTCGCTTGGCATGGTACCCTGTTTCCTGACGCTTGAACCCGGATGCATGACCCGCCGCGAGGTGGCGCAGGCCTATGCCGCCCGCACCGGTCGCGATATCGCGCAATTGGGATTCTACTATGCCTTTGGGCTGATCAAGCTTGCCGTGATCGCACAACAGATCTATTACCGCTATAAACAGGGCCTCACGAAGGACCAGCGCTTCGCACCGCTAATTTTCGTGGTGGGAGCGCTCAGTTCCATGGCCGTGCGCGTCATCGACACCGATGAGGTCTGATCGAAATTTTTCAATATGTACACAGACCGTCAATCAGCGGGAGCGGCTTGTGGCATGGGTTCGTTTTTTGCTTTGCGGCACACGCTGAACAATGGCGCCCAATGCGCGCAACGCCTCATTGACTGCTGTTGCGTTTGGAAACAAGCGCGCTACATCCGGCTCAATTACCACCACGTTGGCGCCTTCGGCATAGCGTGCCGCTGTAGCGCCACGGACGGCTTTGGAGAAATCATATTCAGCACGCATTGTGTCCACATCTATTTTTCTTCTTGTGGTGTGTTTAGTGTTATCTTTCTTCATAATATCTCCGTTCTCTTCGCGTTGTTTCGCGAGCGCTGATCAACCTTGTGCGGGATCCTCTCTCCGCATAGGCAACAACAAGAATACGTTATGCACGCGATAGCCCGAGAAGCACGAAACGTTCCTCATCCAGGGAATGATCTGGGTCAGGCATATTCAGGCTCAGAGGATCGCCAAAGACCGTGGCTGCTTCTTCAAATGACACTCCATGCTTGCGGAGATTGAGTGCTGCCTTTTTCTCATCCCACTCAAAGCGATAGCCCATTACCCAGTCCTCAGAGAACCATCCTGCACAAGAGGACTGTCACTCAAACGATTTAGTGGTACTCTGTTTTTCATAAATTCCTTGCTCCACCGGAATTATGCACGTAAAGAATGCCTTTACGCGTTACCTTATGTCAAGACATCACCACTGATTCTCTTTCCTCGGCTCTAACGGAACTTTTGTTCCTGAACTTTGGCAATATCTCCGTAAGGAAGCACATTCTGTGTTGGCATACGAAGTTTTCAGGTGCAGAAAAGCGGCCAAAAATTCGTCATCATCTCCAATGACCCGAAAACACACCTAAGCAAGATTCTTCCCGGTGGAACTAATGGAGAGGCTGGCATGCAGCACGCCTTTCTGCTGGCGCAACATGTTGGCCAGCCGGTCTATCTGCTTGCCCCGGCCCCTGACCACCACCGTCTCCGCGCACAGATCGTGGTCGAGATGGATGTGCATGGTCGCCAAAATGACATCATGATAATCGTGCTGCACATGCGTCAGCCTGTCGGTGAGGCCGCGCGTGTGGTGGTTGTAAATAAAGGTCACGGTCCCCACCGCTTCCTCATCGCGATCCCATTCTTTCTCCACCAGCTTGTCACGGATTAAATCGCGGATGTATTCCGAACGGTTGCTGTAATTGCCTTCGCGAACCAGCCGTTCCAACCGTTCCAGCAACGGCTTCTCGAGTGAAATGCTAACGCGTTCTACCCCAGACATGATGTTTCACCCTTATGTAAAAGTAAAAAATACCTTGGGCTCACGGACAACACGCCCGTATTCCTTTTTACTCCCTCACTTCCACCAAACGCAAATCTACATCCACCGGATCCTTCCCCAGGTCCACGCGCGCGCCATTCGGATTATGCACGGTGAGGGTTCCATGCAGGCCGTGAATCCCCAGCCCGCGCCGGACGGTTTCAACCTTAAGGACGGGCCTGTCCGCCGTGTCATACACCTGGCAATCCTCAAATACAATGCCCCCGAATTTCGTACATTGTTTTGGATGCATTACGGTCAACAACAGCGGCACGCGGGGGGTATCGGACTTGATTTCTTTCCCGACCCAGGCATTGTGCCAGGTGCACTGGGTAAACCTAACCACAGCACTCTCCGCTGACTTGTCGAAAACAAAAGCGCCCGCTCTGCCGGGATTCTCGATGGTGCATTTACGGAACTCGATGCTGCCCTTCGGCGCGTCATCATCCAGCATGCCCACCGCCACACCCGCATCCACGCCATTGCGCACTATGCAATTTTCAACAATCACCGACAGCGGCGGGCTCTCCTTTGAAAGCTGTTTTAAATAGAAAAGAATATTCCCGCCGGTATTGTTTTCCAGCACACAGTCCCGCATGATGCAATTCGTGAGTTGTTCCGTGGGGCGGTTGGGCTCGAAATCGATGCCCGCCTGAGGGGCCGTGCCACTGGTGTTCAGCATCAGGGTCCGCTCGATCAGCAAATCGATCGCGCTGATAATGCTGATTCCCTGCCGGTGATGGTCGTCGCAAATGGCATCGCGAATCACCACGTTTTTGCAAAATTCCTGCTTTCCAGTGGAACCGATATAAATCCCGTCACCGCCACTGCTTTCAAGGCGCAATCCTTCGATCAGGACATTGGTGCACCCCTGTATGTCCAAGACCATTCGCCATTCGCCTTTTTTATACGCCGCGCTCTGGTAATCCACCTTGTTCATGCGCAACACCGCGCCGAAACCGCGCAACACAATATCCGTGCAGTCATTCGCGGAAAAGAGGGAGTCCCCCGTGTTCTTGTATTCCCCCCGCTTCGCCAATACCACCGCGCCCGGTTCAAACACCACCTCCAGATTGCTCCGGAGGTGCAACGGACGGACAACCCATTCACTGTCCATGCGGGGAATCACCAGCTTTTTTGCGCCGGAATCAATGGCCGCCTGAAGAGAGTCCGTGGAGTCCTCCGCATTAAACCCCCACCAGGCAGCGTTCGCCTCCATCAATTCGCCCTTTTTCACCCGCTCGATCAGTTGCGCGGCACTCTCTTCACTAAATGCTGAGGCGCTTATTCCCAGGAAAAGGATAACACCCAATATTAAACATGCTTGCTTTATCATCGCGATCCTCCTGTATATTCTTCGAATGTTGGACAAGGGACTGCACACGGGTGGTTTCAAGGAAATCGATATTGTTGTATATGCTGGGAATGAAACAAAACAGCAATCATGATACCCAAGTCATTTTGAGTTTACGGTGGTTGTTTTGACAGTCTTGAAGGTACAGATTGATGAGGGTTTGGTATGGAATCCCATGCTGCTTGGATTGTTGTTTGAAATATTCAATCACGCCCGGGTCCAGACGAAGTGTTATCTGCTTCTTCAGTTGCCGGGCATAGGGGTTCTTGCGGGATTTCATCTTAAACAAATCATATTCCGCTTTCATATTATCACCTCCAATAGTGTCTGGATTCTGATTTCGTGGCTTTTCTGGCTGAAATAATACGGATAACACCCTCTTTCTCCCTATGGCAGTGGCAAATCAACAGTAATCGCAATTTGGCGCTTAAACCCAAAAGGAGGAATCGGTCTTCCCACTCCACATGTTCATCATCATAGAACTCGACGGCATGTTCATCGTAGAAAACCGACCGGGCTTCCTCGAAGGAAATACCATGCTTCTTGCTATTTTCCTGGGCTTTGTGTAGGTCCCAAGTAAAGCATAGCTTATTCATAACTACATTGTAACTACAAATTGCACCTGTGTCAATTAAAAATGTTTGCCTTACTCGCGCGAGGCATGTACTATGCACTGCGTGAAAAAGGAAGGGAAATACAATGAATAGGGCGATGATTTTGTTGTGTGTTGTTTCTGGGATGCTGGCCATGTCCGCGTGGGCGGAGGAGGACGCCGCACCGGCGGAATTTCCGCATTTTCAATTCACGGGGCATGATGAGGAGGCCCGGATCCTCAGTGATTACCTTTGGCGCCATTTCAGCAAGCGTGGTGGAAACGGAATCTGCCTTTTTAACCGGGAGTACCTGCTCTGCTCGGACACATGGATGGGCGGGGCCATCGCTCCGGATCGTAAAAAGCCGATTCAGGAAGTGCATCGGGAAGATTTGCTGGGCATCGAGATCGACTCCGAGGGCTATGTCAACACACATCAGCATTTCTCCCACGCGCATGACCGCGGCTGGCCGTTTCCCATGTGGACGCAGGCCGGAAACGTGCAGATGGCCGCAGGATGGCATTTTCAGCCGCTGGACAAGGTCCCCGGCTGGGTAGGGGACGGATTGCGGCGTCGCAAGATGACTGCGTTCTGCGGCGAGGACGCCATTGGGCGTTGGAGTCTGGAAAACGCCCGTTCACTCGGCATGATCGACAATTGCTGGCGAGTGGAGGCAACCGGTATCTCCCCCACACTGATAACTCCGGAAGGCATTATCATTGACGCCTTCAATGCGCCATTCCTGCAACTGCGTTGGAAACGCTCCGCACCGCCCACAAGCCACGCGCTCCCGTATATGGAATGGCTTCGCGAGGAGGACACGGCATTTGGTCCGGATCGGCGCATGTATTTTGGATTCGACACCACGCATCTGTCCGGCCCCAACCTGTATCATTCACACATGGCGATGTACCGGCATCCCTTATGGCAGGGGAAAATCAAGCGGATGCGGATTGTCCTGGCTCCGGGCGAATCGGACGGCACATTTGACATCGATTCGTTCTTCACCGCGTACGACACGCGCCACACCATCAACAATCCAATCTTTGTGATTGCCAGCCGCCTTTATTTCAATTGGACCGGCGACATCGGCTTTCTACGGCAGAATATCAACCGGATGCGCACCGCGCTGCGGTATCAGCAAACGGAAATGGGCGGCATCGAGAATAATTTCATCCACAACCCCTGGGTGGGCCACGACGGGCTGCCCGGCGTAATTACAAAACCGGACGGCGGCAAAATCATCGAGAGCGGCCACGGCATCGGCAATAATTACTGGGATATCATGCCCTTCGGCGGCGATGACTTCTATGCGACAAATCAATACTATGCCGCAACGCTCGCACTCGCCGGCATCGAGGAGGCCATCCGGCGCAATTCCGGCTGGGGCGTCCCCTTGGGCGCGCTTGCCATGGATCCCGCATGGCTGCGGCAGCATGCGCATGCAGTAAAAGAAGAAGCCAACCGCCGCTTCTGGAATCCGGCCACGGGACGGTTCGTGGCGGCCATCGACACGGCCGGCAAGGCGCACGACTATGGCTTCACCTTTTTGAATCTCGACGCCATCTGGTATGGCATGGCGTCCGAGGAACATGCACGATCAATCATCGATTGGATCAATGGAACCCGCATCGTCGAAGGCGATACCTCCACCGGCGCGGATATTTACCATTGGCGATTCGGACCGCGCGCCACCACGCTCCGCAATATCGACTGGTATGGACAGGGCTGGAGTCATCCGGAAAGCATTCCCTTCGGCGGGCAGGTGCAGGACGGCGGGGCCGTATTAGGGTTTAGTTTTTATGATATGTGGGCGCGCCTGCAACTCCTCGGTGCCGACAATGCCTGGCAACACCTGACCGAAATTCTGGCCTGGGAAAAAGAGGTTAAAGCGGCCGGAGGATATCGCGCCTATTATGCGGACGGGAAACAAGGCACCACAATGCAGGGCGGAGGCACGGCAGGCGGCATCGGCATTGACGCCGAGTTTTTTGAGAGCAGTCTGCTGCCGTCAATTATGGTATATGGATTTCTCGGCATCACACCCAGCGCGGAATCGCTGTCAATGGACCCGAAACTGCCCAAAGAATGCCCCGAACTCGGCATGACCAACCTACAGTATCAAAATGCGGTGCTGGATATCCTCGCCAACAAAAAAACAATTGTAATTACTCTGAAAAACACACCATTGAACCCCATCGCATTAAAATTGCCGGAAGGCTGGAAACAAAAGAAACCATCGAAACAAAAACCGCCCTTTGTGCTTTCCACACCGGGCAAATATTTGTTTAAAAAATAGCCAGGCGCATCTATATGGAATATTCATTGAATGGTTCATGGCGATTGTATGGTTTTACACAGGGCGAGAGGCTCATTGAGCATCCTTCCGAATTGGAAAACACCGGAATCACCGCTATTGAGGCCCACGTGCCCGGGAATGTCGAACTCGACATGCAGCGCGCCGAAGGCAATTTCGTTTCTCCCGCCAACCAAAATTGGCAGGTGGCCCGCATCCGCACCTACGCCACCGATCAGCGGCTATTTCTCATTGAATGGCATATCGACACACAGACTTTCGGCAACCATTACCTCTCGGGGACACCGCCATTGTCCCTGGAAACCTATAAGGGGCAACTCCCAAAAATAGCGTCGATCCCCATACCATTTGACGCAACCCTGGTTTCCTTCTGATTGTTAAGGAGTTCCTCTAAAAGCAGTCGGTTCCACAGATCTACACGTTTTGACCTTGGTATTGATTTGAGGGAAAAAGCAATGTATACGTTTTAAAAAAACCCTATACGGGCGTAACTTCATGTTCAAACGTTACCCGCGCAATATAATATCCATCCAGTTCAAGATCTTGAATTGCCTGATCTGTGTCAAGAGCAATCCGTTTTTGCCCAGACTGGATATCCAAACACTTTTCGAAAATTAACTCTCCTAGCGGATCTGTTATTTCCGAAGGCAATTCGCTTGGCTTTCGCCCAGCTTGAACAAAGAGATAAACTAGTTCATTGGGATTCGAAGCTCGCTTCACTTTATAAATGTCCACCAGCATACTTTACCTCCGCCTAGATTGTATCATACTCCTCAAAAACAAATTTCGACACATAATTCAGCGTATTTGGGGGGCCTGAAAGATACGTAATCCATGTCAGCATGTGCACAAAGAACATGAAAAGATTTCTTTCTTCCTGTTGTAGAAACGCCCACATGTCTTCAGGTGGGGTTAATTGTTTGAGATCACGAAAGCTCTTGTGATGCCAAATCACTCCTTTGCCAAGCACAACAACCAAATCTATCAGTTCCTCATGCGGCACGCCCAAGTCAGCAGCAATTCTGGAAAGCCAAACGGCCACGGTCTTTATTTTTTCTGGACCTTCATACGCAATTATATAGGTCTGAATTGGCGGCGGTATTGGTCCGGACGGCAGGGTGGGGCGTGTGCGTTTTAATGCTTTATGGTATTGAGCAGCCTTGCATGCTTTCTCCAATTCATTTTCGGTTATCACAGATTTACTTTCAATAGTAGCCACCACCCCTTCGGTTAAGTAAGCGGCATTATCCCGCGAATACGTAATGCGCGGCATATCACGGCGATAAACAACAATATCAACTTGCGGGCGGTATTCATCTTGTGGAGGATTGGGTTTTGAGTCTTCATCGATGATTTCGCCCTGCCCAATTTCAAGGTGGGTTGGAAAGTGGTTTTGGAGAAACTCTCTGATAAACCATTCCCGTGGACCGCCTCTCAGGTTCGGATGTCCGGCATTCCTTGCCACCTCGCTCTGTGCCACCAGAATCTTCTCTAATGCATTTGTATGAGAGATTATCATCGAATGTCATCCCTATTAGCACCCACCATAAAGTAAGTCACCTCATGTGTACTGTGTCGTATAATAATAAACATAATATCATAAGTCAATTTTTTCTCTCTTTTTAGAATAAATTCGTGTCTTGTGAGTGATCCGTAACGAATAACAGTCAAGTTTGAGGATACTTTCTATTTATTTCTATAATACGCCGGCGTTGGTAGAAAGTTGGCAGTACGATTAGATGGTTTTCAGTTCACATATATTTTTATTTTATTTCCTCCCCTTGGCGCTCGGCGTGTATTATCTCGCGCCGCGGCGGCTTCGCCATCTTGCTCTGACGCTGGTCAGCTATGTGTTTTACGGCTGGGCAAACCCCTACTTCGTCTTTCTGATGTTCGGGTCCACCGTGTTCAGCTATTGCTGCGGTATGATTATCGCCCACGGGTTCCACGGCTGGCGGAACGAAGTGCAGGCGCTTCCCAAGGGCGAACCGCGCACCACGTTGCAGCGTCGCGCACTGATTGCCTCGGTCACCTGCAGCCTTCTGGCGCTGGGCGTCTTTAAATACTTCAATTTCGCGCTGGACAATTACAATGGTCTGATGGCCGCGCTCGGCCTGGACGCACTGCAATGGAAAAACTTCCTGCGCATCACCCTCCCGCTCGGTATCAGCTTCTACACCTTCCACTGCATCAGCTACATCGTGGACGTTTACCGGGGCGATGCCAAGGTGGTAAGCAACTTCACGGATTTCTCCTGCTATATCGCCATGTTCCCGCAGTTGGTGGCGGGACCCATCATCCGGTACCGCGAAATTGCCTACCAATTACAGGGCCGCGCGTATACCTTCGAAAAATTCAGCCGGGGCGTCACTTTCATAAGCCTCGGCATGGCGAAGAAAATCCTGATTGCAAATGCCTGCGGCAAAGTGGCGGACACCTGCTTCGGCGCGGGCGCGGTCTCCACCCTCGACGCATGGTACGGCATGTTCGCCTATACCTTCCAAATCTATTTCGATTTCAGCGCCTATTCCGACATGGCCATCGGGCTGGGCCTCATGCTCGGTTTCGTTTTCCCGAAAAACTTCGATTCCCCCTACCTCTCTCAATCCATTACCGAATTCTGGCGGCGCTGGCATCTCTCGCTCTCGTTTTTTCTGCGCGATTATCTGTATGTCCCGCTGGGCGGCAATCGCAAGGGGGAACGCCGCACCTATGTGAATCTGGCCACCGTCATGCTGCTCGGCGGACTCTGGCACGGCGCCGCCTGGAATTTTGTGATCTGGGGCGGCATCCACGGGACCATGCTGGCCTTCGAACGCACCCAAGGCAAGGAAAGCTTCTATCACAACGCCCCGCGCCTTATCCGCACCGCGCTCACGTTTCTCATTGTGTGCTTTGCATGGGTATTTTTCCGCGCGCCTGATCTGCCCGCCGCACTGGCCTATCTGCAATCGCTATTTGGGCTGGGCGCGGCGCAGGACGGCATGTATCTCATCCGCGGTCTGATTTATCAGCCATATTACGTGCTGGCGATGCTGCTGGCGGTAATTGTGGTGTGGACCGCGCCTCAGACCTGGGATTTCACCCGGAAATTGACCTGGCCCAAGGCGGCCTGGTGCCTCGTATTGTTGATCATCTCGTTGTTGATATTAACCACACAATCCTACAACCCGTTCATTTATTTTATCTTTTAGGAAAACGCATGGCGGACTTGGTAAAAGCACGGGAAGAACAAGCGCGCGCCGAAGTCGGGCATACCGATGTATCGCCCCGGCTCGCCGCGTTCCTTGTCTTCTTCTTTCTTGCCGTCATCGTTGCAGTTCCATTGATGGACCAAATATATGACGCGGTAACGAAGGGCGGAACTCCCGCCGCGCTGGAAGTAACGGAGTTTATCCCCCCCGCGGATGTAATTACCAATGCCTATTCGGACAAAGGCTTGTTGGCCACGGGATTCGCCGTCAATGCGCATCTGCTGCGTGAGATCAAACGTTATGAAGACGGCATTAAGCAGGATTCCCTGCTGGCGGAGACCATGCTGCCTTCCGTTCAGAATGTCACGATTGGGTATCTCAAAGCGGGCAACGAAAAGGCCTATTGCGGGCTGGACGGCTGGCTGTTCTACCGCCCCGGCATTGACTTTCTCACGGGCGGCGGATTTCTCGAACCGGTCGTGATGGCCAAACGGGCCCGCGCCGGCGATGAAACCCATGAACCCCCGCAACCAGACCCGGTGAAGGCCATCATGCAGTTTCGCGATCAACTCGCGGAACGCGGCATCACCCTCGTGCTCTTTCCCGCGCCCGATAAAGCGGCGGTGTACCCGGAAAAGCTCTCCCGCCGCTATGATGGGCGGCAGCCCGTGCGAAATCCCTCCGAAGCGGAGTTCTATCGCCGATTACAGGAAGCCGGGGTGTTGATCTGCGATGTAACCGAGGCCCTCACACAAGCAAAGGGCCAAGGCGTGTCTACATTTCTTAAAACAGACACCCATTGGACTCCTGAAGGGATGGAAATGGCCGCCCGGGGATTGGCACGTTTCATCCGGGAGCAGGCACCCCTCCCGGGCATCTCCCCCGTTCTCTTCACTCGGACCTCCAAAACAGTTGAAAACCTGGGAGATGTTGCGGTGATGTTGAAATTGCTGGACGATCAGACCTTTTATATTCCGGAACGGGCCATGCTCCAAACGGTCCGGCAATCAGACGGTGCTCCCTGGGAGGCAGACCCTGGGGCGGATATTCTTTTGCTGGGCGACAGTTTCGCCAATATCTATTCCCTGGGAGGTATGGGATGGGGGGAACATGCCGGCCTTGCAGAACAATTGAGCGTAGAACTCGACCGGCCCATTGATACGTTGCTTATCAATGACAATGCCTCCCATGCCACCCGCCGACAGCTCAGCCGCGAAATCATGCATGGAAAAGACCGTTTGGCCGGGAAAAAGCTGGTGATCTGGGAATTTGCCGCCCGGGAACTCGCCGTTGGGGACTGGAAAGTGGATTTTCGCTTAAACCCCGTACATTCCGCCCGTTAACCAGATCCGCCTTAATTATCCTTAAAATTTACATTTACCCCCTAAGAAGAAATAATAGACAAATGATTTGGCTTTTTCGCAAGTTTATATTATAATAGAAAGGAACCCAAGAGGGTGGTTTATTATTTTGAGGCAGAAAAAAATGAGGAAAGTGTGTTGGTGCGGTTTATGAAACCGTTGGAAGAAGAGACAGGTCTCTCCGTTAGCGAGGAGAATTTTGTCTTGGGTAAGAACATCAGGGGTACCAGATGATCCCCCACAAACAGAAGGGATTAGGAGAATGAAAAAAGAACTGCATTCATTGTGTGCGAGGCACGTCGTCCAGTTAGTCGTATTAACGGTCCTTCTCACAGGGGGAATGACGGCCTACAGCGCCCAGGAAGAAGATTATTATGCGATCCAGCCCTATGCAACCAACCGGCCCAACCAGGACTTAATCGCACCTTCCGGATGCACACTGATATTTAATACCGATCTCAAGACGCTGACAGCCTCCGGCACGGGCGTGATCCCTTCGGGGACCTATACGCACGCAGACTTCGTTTTGAGCGTTAAAGACGTAATTATCTTCTATTTTCGAAATGTGCGTATCGACGGTGGCGTGAGCATCCAGGTAACAGGTTCCAAGGCTCTTTCCATTTCCGCGGATCGCGATATGTATATTGGTTCCGCCATTGATGTGAGCGGTGCGACAGCGGGACGCGCAGGCGCGGGCGTGGGCGGCGCGGGCGCAGCGGTTACTGGCGGAGCGAGCTTGGGGGGCAGCGGCGGCTCGTCTGGCGGCGGTGGCGGTGTTGGCGGTGGGTACGGCGAAGGCGGTGCAGGGGGTAACGCATGGTTTGACGACAATGGAGAAAATGGGTATTCAGGTTCCGCGGGATATGGCGGGTACGAAGGAGGAAATGGCGGATCGGGTGCAGGCGGAAATACCGGCAGCAGTGGAAGCGCAGGGTTGAATAATTCCGGCAACGGTGACGGAGGCGACGGTGGCATTGGCGGAAAAACCGAAGGTACAGATACCCTTGGCGGAAGCGGCGGCAGTGGGAATCCTTCCTTAGGAACCGGCGGGGGCGGCGGGGCGGCGCACGCGTATTATGGGGATGCAGGCAGCGTCGGTAATTCCGCGACAGGCTCAGCGGGCGGCGGCAATCCCGGATTAACCGGAAATGCAGGAACTTCCGGTTCTCCCGGAGAAGATGCCACGTTCGCGGACACCCATGTGAATGATCTTGAATTGATGGCGGGCGCGGGCGGCGGCGGCGGGGGTGCGGGC
>ERZ795059.1693-NODE-1693-length-24214-cov-5.583551_pt1 | contig 24214 bp, 19 predicted proteins | sample MGYA00375143_ERZ795059 | MGnify/ENA primary metagenome ERZ795059 (study PRJEB30188, sample SAMN05720168) | activated sludge metagenome | isolation source: Anaerobic digester | place: USA | collected 2015-01-07 ... | reverse complement strand
AAAGAAAAGTTACTGCAACCGATTTAGATAATGATACCTTACGATACTTTTTAGCAAATAGACCCAATTGGTTAAATATTGATATGTTAAGCGGTTTATTAAGCGGAACTCCCACACCCGAAGATACGGGGCATTTTAATATAGTTATTACCGTTACTGATAATAAAGGTGTTTACGACTCTACCGGTTTTAATTTACATGTTAAAAAATCCGGGGATACATTAATTGCAACTTACGGTAAACCGAATATTGACGGTAACGTAAACGTTTCCGACCAAGATTGGCTAAGCAGCTGGCTTGTAATTGCGGATTCCGATAACGATAGTTTTTGGAGAACTCCTGACTCGTTAAATAACGAGATTTTTGCAATTTACTCTACTTGGGATTCCGATTCGTTATATATCGGACTAAGTTATTACATTAAAGATAAAAATAATACATTGATGTTATATCTGGATACAAAAGCCGGCGGAATTACAAACTTTAATTCTACAATGGGCTATAACGGCGAATATCCAAAAAACTTTAGATTTAAAACAAATAATGGAATAGATTTATTTACTGCTGCTTATTTTTTAAGTAAACCTTCTGCTTTTAGCATTAACGGTAATAGTGCAGTCAATATGTCCGATAAAATTAATTCACACAGAGGTATTGACGGTTATGATAGCGAAGTTGCAATAGCTTGGAACGATATTTACGGTTTAGGAGCAGGAATTGTACCAAGTAATGGAGAAATTAAAATGGTTGCTGTAGTTGCCGGCGGATTTAATTGGGGTGGAGGAGATTCTGCACCTGATAACCCCGATATTGACGGAAATGCCGGACCGGATAGTTTATTGAATGTAGCAAAAATTAGTTTCGATTTAAATGGAGACGGCATTCCAGATCCGACAATTTTTATTTCGGATATTGAAGAGGTTAATTTTAATAAATTACCGACTGATTTTAATTTATTTGCAAATTATCCTAATCCGTTTAACCCAACTACAACAATATCGTTTGCTTTGCCAAAACCAACAAATGTTAAACTTACAATTTATGATATGTTGGGACGAGAAGTTAAAACGTTAATTAATAGCTTTGTTACTGCAGGATATCACAACATAAAATTTGATGCTGCTAACTTGGCAAGCGGAATTTATTTATATTCAATAAAAACCGATTTTAATTTTGCGGTGCGAAAGATGTTGTTAATTAAATAATGTGAAATAGCGTAATTGTGAAATAGTTATAAATTGCCAAGCCCCACAGTGTGCGGGGTTTGGCTTTTTTATTTCCTTTAATCTATAATCTATTGTCTAATGTCTTAAAAGCAAAAAAACAATAACCTTGTAGAGCCGGCATTGTTTATTAAGTGCTATTATATGTATAATTATTATTCACTAACAGCAATATATTATTTAATTATTTTGTTAATTCCTATTACCGAAAGTGTGGGTTGGGGGTTATTATATTCATCTTTACGCATTTATCCTCGCCTTTTATAAATGAACTTATGGGTTGGAAGATAAGGATATTTTCTACTTCTTTTTCTTTATATTATTAAATTTTACCGTATAATATTCATAATTATTTATAAAAAATTACGTGGAATGAACTAATAGAAATAACAATTAAAATAACTAAAGCAGAACTCACTATCGAGTAAAGTATTCTTTTTTAGTTACCTCTATGGAGTTATGTTTTGCTTTTGTTTATCGTCACTATAATTAACAAAACCTAATAGGTATTAATACAAGTTATTAAAAATTTGATAACTTCAGAATTGAGAATTAAAACTTAAAATTATAATAACATTAAAATAAATTAACTTTAGCAAAAACATAAGAAGTTTTTAAATGTGGGTTAACTACATAACTTACCCAAACTGGAAAAGAAAAAGTATCGGAAATTTTAACAACTTTAGAAGCTGTAACTCCTATATTTGTTAACTTAAAGCCTTTTTCGTTCACTTGATTCCAGAAACTAGTTCCGTTTGCTCCCCCAACAACAAAGTAAATAGAATAATTGTTGATATTAACGGTATAGCCCATTTCGGCATATAAAGTTTTATCGCCTTCTACTCTATTAATTAAATTATTGGCAACCAATAAGTGAATTGGAAAATCCGGAGTACCGTCATAAGCTAAATCCATTTCTACAATATGCGAGCCTGTTCCATCATTGTTGTAATTAAAAAAATCCAATTTTTCAAAAGGGAAATAAAAATCAATTACAGATGCCGAAATTGTACCAAAATCTTCTTTATAAAAAGTATATTTAATAGATAGGTCGTTTTCGCTGTAGCTACCTGTAAAACCATACGAACCCCATGCGCCTAAAGTTAAAGTATGAGAGCAGGCAAAATTAAAATCGAAATTAACAAAAGGTTGAAACTGAGGAGTAGAGGGGTTGCCGCCTAAATCCATACCTCTCCAAATGTAGCGGCTAACCAAATCGGTGCCAAAAGTTACATTTAAAGCCGGTTTTTCTTGTGCAAAACTATGTGAAATAAATAAAAGAAATACGATAATAGTTTTACTTAAGTTGGTCATGTCAATTCCTTAAAAGTGATAAAATGAAAGAAATAAAATAATAAGAATGATGAAGACAAGGATATAAATAACATATTTATCCTTTTTTACTTTTTTATTATAGTGCTGTCTATCTTTTGAAGCATTGGTTTTCTTGTAATCCCCTTTAGAGGGATCCCAGTTGTTTATTGTCATATCTAAATAATAATTGTTAATAATAAGTATAATCGAAAAAAATAGGTGAAAAGTTTAATTGAAGGAAAAATTGAATATACCTAAAATACATTAATTTTAATTAATTCCAATAAACAGTTGATTTATGTATTAAATTTATTATATTATTCTTATAATTATTTAAGTATATTTAATAACCAAATTTAAATTATTACCAATATGTTAAACGAATTAGAAGAAAACGATAATAACTTAAAACCCAAAATGCCTCCTTTTTTTACAGGTTTGGTATCTGCTGTTTTAATCTTTTTTATTTATCAATTAGCCGGTTCCGTAATTTATCTGTTAGTTTTTGGACTTAACAGCTTAGAAATTGAAAAATTTACTTCATTTGAAATTATTATGTTTAGACTTTTAACTGTAGGCGGACAAATACTATTTATGCTTTTTCCTACATTGGTTATTACTAAATATGTTTATCCTGATATATCCAAAATTTTAAGAGTTAAAAAACTTGATATTAGGATAGGTGCATTGTTGTTTATCGGGTTTGTAATTTTAACCCCCATCCTTCAATATATAATGTCTTTTCAAACAATAATTATAGATTATCTTGCAAAAAGTAATAAAACAATTTATTCTGTAAAGCAGTTTTTAGATACATTAAATAGCAACTTAGATGCCGTTTATAATAAAGTGATGATTGCAAATAACGCACCGGAGTTTATTGCTATTATAATATTTGCAGCATTAACCCCTGCGGTTTGTGAAGAATTTTTATTTAGAGGATTGGTTCAAAAGAGCTTTGAATATAAGTTTAAACCTTTTTGGGCAATATTTTTAACTTCTTTTATTTTTAGTATATATCATTTTAATCCTTACGGTTTAATACCTTTAATTCTTTTAAGTATGTATTTTGGTTTTGCGGTTTATATTGCAGATTCTATTTTAATATCTGCAATACTGCATTTTGCTAATAATTTTTTCTCGATATTTGTTATGAATGTTTTTAATATATCGGATATAAATCAAAAAGAGATACTTAAAAACAATAATATGTCTGTGGATGTTTTAATATTTATAATATTAATAGTTTTATTTGCAGTACTTATAAAATTTATTGTTAAATATGTACAACAAAAAAGAATGGAGGCAGTATGATTTGTCCGAATTGTGAATATGAGTACGTTGAAGGGATCGAAGTATGTCCCGATTGCAACGAAAAACTAATTACAAACGAAGAATTTGAGGGGAATTTATTAAACCCAAAAGACTGGGTAGTAGTTTATACTTGCAGCGAGGAGTATGAGGCAGAAATGCTAAAAACAAATTTGGAAAGTGCAGAAATTGAGGCGTTGGTATGGTCACAAAAAGATCGCAACTTTCCTGCAAGCGGTGAGTTATCGGTAATAAAAATGTTTGTAAAAAAGAAGGATGCAGATGAGGCAATTGCCATAATTAACGACATTAACAGCCACGAAACGAATTTAGAGGAAGAAACGGAAGAATAAATGAAAAGTAATACTTTAACAAGAATAATAGTATCTTTGGTAGCCATTCCGTTAATAATTTTTTTGTGTTATTACGGAAGGCTCCCTTTTTTGGCTTTTGCCACTTTTATAGGTGTTTCCTCGTATTACGAGTTTTACAAAATGATAATAAAAAAATCCGCTTATGCAAACAAGTATTTAGGCTTTGTGGCTGTTTTTATTATTATGTTAAATTCTTACTTTAAATTTATTGATTTTGAAACTATTGTTTACTCAATAGTCCTATTTGTGCTATTAATTGAGTTATTTAGAAATAAAAATTCGGCAATTTTTAATTCTTCTGTTACATTACTCGGTATATTTTATGTCGGGTTATTTGCCTCATCGTTGGTAAATATTCGCGAACTTTATAATAACAATAATTTTATTTATGATAGGGGCGGTTTAATAATTATTAGCGTGTTAATTATAATTTGGGTTTGCGATTCTGCCGCTTTTTTTATCGGCTCGGCATTAGGTAAGCATAAATTATTTAAAAGGGTAAGCCCAAATAAAAGCTGGGAAGGGGCTATTGCCGGATTTGTTTTTTCAATTATTTCGGTTATAGCCTTAAAATCATTTTTAATTGATTTTTTAGATTGGCAAGACGTAATAGCAATTGGAATTATTACGGGAATATTTGGGCAAATAGGCGATTTAATTGAAAGTTTATTAAAACGAGATAGCGGAGTTAAAGACTCTTCATCAATTATACCGGGGCATGGCGGTATTTTTGATAGATTTGATTCTCTTTTGTTTGCATCACCTATTATTTTTATTTACCTAAAATATATGTCTAATATTTAATCTTCTACTTTTGAAACAGAATTTGATTTGCTGTTGTTATAAACATATATTTATTTCTTTAAGGAATTTATGAAAAAAGTTGCCGTTGTTACATTAGGTTGTTCAAAAAACACTGTAGATTCGGAAAGGTTGATTAATCAACTTAAGTTGAATAATATGGACTTAGTGGAAAATGCCGATGAAGCAGACTATCTGATTATTAATACATGCGGATTTATTAAAGATGCAAAAGAAGAATCGATAGATGCAATTCTTGAAGGGGTTGAGCTAAAAAAAGAAGGGAAACTTAAAAAAATTATTGCCGCAGGTTGTTTACCGGTAAGGTATAAATCCGAGTTGCAAAAAGAAATTCCCGAAGTTGATGCTTTTTTCGGGTCCGAAGAATATGAAAAAATATTAAATGAATTGAAATTAGATCTTAAATCGGAATTATTGGGTGAAAGAGAATTACTTACTCCTAAGCATTATGCATATTTAAAAATTTCAGAAGGGTGTGATAATCCATGTTCGTTTTGTGCAATCCCTTTAATGAGGGGTAAACATATTAGCAGATCGATGGAAAGTCTGATAGAAGAAACTGAGATGTTGGCTAAAAAAGGAGTAAAAGAACTATTAATAATAGGACAAGATACAACTTATTACGGAAAGGATATATATGGTAAACGTAATATTGCGGAACTTATTAATAAATTAAGCAAAGTTGAAGGAATTGAATGGATTAAACTGCTTTATGCATATCCTTCTAATTTTCCTGATGACTTGATTGAAGAAATTGCAAATAATCCAAAAGTATGCAAGTATTTAGATATTCCTTTGCAACACATAAATGACGAAGTGTTAAAATCTATGAGACGAGGAATATCTAAACGTAGAACTATTGAATTATTAGAGCTTCTGAGAAACAAAATACCCGATATTACGATACGAACTACTTTTATTGTCGGTTATCCTAATGAAACAGAAGAAAGATTTGATGAGTTAGTAAGTTTTATAGAAGAATTTAAGTTTGATAGGCTCGGTGTTTTTGATTATTCGGTTGAAGATGATACTGTCGCATTTCCGTTGGGCGATAAAATTTCGCAAGAAGAGAAAGATTACCGTAAGAATAAAATAATGGAAATTCAAGAACAAATTTCTTACGAAAAGAATCAAAATTTAATAGGTAAAACCCTAAAAGTGATAATTGATAACGAAGAAGAAGATTATTATATTGCCCGAAGTTCTAAAGACGTTCCTGAGGTGGATTGCGAAGTATTAATAAAAAAAGAAGGTAGTTTAATAATAGGCGAGTTTTATACCGTAAATGTAATTGATTGTGATGAATTCGATTTGTTTGCAAAAATATCCTGATAATTTGGAGATTATTAGATGAAGAATAAATATATAATAATATTAAATTTTATTTTAGCTTGTTCGTTATTCGGGCAAGTAGAAAATTCTTCAAAAGAAAGCCCTTATGCTTTTAATCCGGGGTTTTATTTGGATGTTGCAAATTATAAATCGTTAGAAACTGGAAAAACAAAAGTTGATATATTTTTGCAAATACCATATCATACTTTAAAGTTTATAAAAGAAGATGATGGGTTTAAATCTAAATTTAGTATTTCTATTATATTTATGGATGAAGATAAAAAAAACGTTTTTGCCGAAAAATTGTGGAATCAGGAAGTTAAGGCGGCAAATTCTGACGAATATCTCTCAAAAGAGAATTTTAAATATTTTTATACTTCGTTTAATTTAACTCCGGGTAAATATATTTTACGTTGTGAAATAATTGATAAAGGTTCAAATAAAAACGGATTGACCGAAGCAAATATTAATGTTACAGATTTTAATGAAAACATTAATATTAGTGATATAATTTTGGTAAAAGGGATGGTTAATAATCAAGTAGTGCCAAATGTTGCGAGATATATTACAGGAAGTGACTCTTCAATTACTTTCTTTTATGATATCTTTTCCGATACCGGTAAGATTATGAAAATAAACTATTCGATATTAGATAAAAAGCAAAACGAAATTTTTACCAGTAACGATACTTTAAACTTAAAGAAGGATAAAAATAGAATATTTAAAACTTTAAATAATGTAAAACTTGCTTTAGGGGAGTATGTAATTGTTGTAAAGTTGCTTGATAACAAAGATAAGATTATTAAAAGTATGATAAAAAGAATATTTTCCAATATAACAGGTTTTCCTCAGTCAATAACAGATCTTGATAAGGCAGTATCTCAATTGGTTTATATTGCTGTAGGAGACGAACAAAGTTTTATTGAAGAATCTAAAGATTATGAAGAAAAATTAAATAGATTTAGAGCGTTTTGGAAAGCCAAAGACCCAACTCCAAATACAATAGAAAACGAAGTTTTTAACGAATACTACAGACGAATTGCATATTCCAACGAAAAGTTTAAGACTTATATGGAAGGCTGGAAAACAGATATGGGAATGGTTTATATCCTTTTGGGACCTCCTAATAATGTAGAACGACACCCTTTTGAGTACGATAGCAAACCATACGAAATATGGGAATATTATACCTTAAATAGAAGATTCCTGTTTGTTGACGAAACGGGTTTTGGGGAATATAGATTGGCAAATAGGGTATTTGGCGATTGGTTTAGATACAGACAATAAAACAGAATAGATAAAAATTATGATATTAACAGTAACACTTAATCCGTTATTAGAAAAAAGACTTTATTTTAATAGCTTAAAATTAAATAGCAATAATAGAAGTATTAAAGAAGAATTTAAATCCGGCGGAAAAGGGATAAACGTAAGCAGGCAATTAAATAAACTTGGTTTAAATAATCAAGCAATTACATTTTTAGGAGGGCAGACCGGTAAAGACTTGCGTAAAATTTTAATGGAAGAAAATATTAATTTTTTTGCGGTTTCTTCTAAAAGTAACACCCGTGAAGCTGTAATTGCGGTTGATAACCAAACAAATAATATAACAACCCTATTTCCGGTTAATCCCATTATTACCGAAGCTGAAGCAAAAGATTTTGCCGGTAAACTTGAAAAGATGATTATGAATTGTTCAATTGTTGTGTTTTCGGGTAGTTCGCCATGTAGTGAAACAGATTTTATTTTCCCTTATGGTATTAATCTTGCAAACAAATATGATAAAATTTCCGTATTAGATACTTATGGAAATCATTTGAAAGCTTGTATTGATGCAAAACCGACAGTAATACATAATAATGTTGAAGAATTAAACTCTTCGTTAGGTATTAATATTTCAAATGAAGAAGATTATCTGAATATACTAAACGATTTATACAAAAAAGATATAAAACTTTCGTTTATTACAAACGGAGATAAAGAAACATATTGTTCAAAATTTAATTTTCATTATAAAATTTCCAACCCTAAAATAAACCAAATTGACCCAACGGGAAGCGGAGATGCTTTTATTGCCGGAATAGTTTATGGCTTGGAGAAGGATTTTGTTTTTGACGAATTTATAAAAATCGCATCGGCATTAGGGGCTTATAATGCCTCGGTATCGGATACTTGTAACTTTGAATTTAGTAGCTTTAATTATTTAATAGAATCGGTTAATGTAAGCCCGATTGGTAAAAAAATGAAATTAATAGATGATAGTCCGACTATTTAAACTTTTTTTAATTGTTTTTTTCTTTTCAATTACTAATCAGTTTTCTCAACAAGTTAAAACTATTAATATTCTAACGCAAAAATTAAAAAACGATGATTTTATTAAAGAGACAAAAAAATTTATTAATAGCCAAATCAGTTTATCGCTTATTGATTCAGTAAAACGAAAAGTAGCAAATATTTTAATTGGCAAAAGTTATTATACATTTAAGATTGATTCGGTAAGTGTATTTATCCCTTCTGATAGTCTATATTCCGAAATTTCCGTTTTTATTAATGAAGGATATAAGACATTTATTAAAGATTTTACTATTTCGGGGCTTGATATTGAAGATAGTTTAGTTGTTTATGAAAAGTTATCATTTTTAAAAGAGGATGAACTAAATAAGGAGTTAATAGAAAACACATTTAACGATATACTAAACGATTTTGAAAATTCGGGACATCCCTTTTCGTCCATTACAATTAAAAGTATTATTTCTAATACCGATAGTAGTAATAGAGCAAATTATGCTTCAATTTATCTTGAATTTAATAAACGTGAAAAAAGCGGAATAGATAGTATAAAGATTGAGGGAAATACAAAAACAAAAGATTTTGTGATTTTGCGTGCAATCGGGTTAAAAAAAGGGGATGAATATAACCAAGAAAAAATTGATTTAATTCCAAATAGATTGAATCGCTTAAGATTTTTTGAGCCGGTACAAATACCCGAGTATTTTATAGTTAAAAACGGGAAGGGTATATTGAATGTAATTATTAAAGAAGCAGAAACTAATAATTTTGACGGTGTATTAGGATACGTTCCGGCTGCAAACGATAAAGAAAAAGGATACTTTGTAGGGTATGTTAATTTTAACTTGCGAAATATTTTTGGTACCGGAAGGGGAGCAAATTTTAAATGGCAGCAAATAAATAGGTATAGTCAGGAACTGGAATTAAAATATTTAGAACCATGGTTGTTTGATTATCCGCTTAACGTTAATTTGAATTTGTATCAAAAAAAACAAGATACCACGTATGTGCAAAGATTATATGGGGGAAGTTTAGAGTATCTTGCTACCGAAGATATCTCGACATTATTAAGTGTTTCCTTAAGTACAACAATTCCTACCGAAAATTTATACTCCAAATTTACGGTTTATAATTCAAGTATCTTTTCTTCGGGGTTAAGTTTTATAATGGATACCAGAGACGATTTTTATGCACCCAGACAAGGGTTATATTTTAACACGGGATATAAATTTAGTACAAAAAAAATAAACGGACCGATAAAGTACTTAAGTAAGGATACTAAAACAAAAACCGAATTACAGAAATATGAACTTGATTTTGAGTTTTTTTACGAAATATTTTATAGACAAATATTCGCATTAACGTTTCATCTTAAAGAGCTAAAGGGAGATTTAATTGAAGTAAGCGACCTTTTTGAACTTGGCGGAAATAATACTTTACGAGGTTATAGAGAACGTCAATTTTTAGGCAACAGAGTTATGTGGTCTAACTTGGAATATAGAGCGCTGTTAACAAGGCGTTCGTATGCGTTTTTGTTTATTGATAATGGTTATATATTACGCAATGCCGATTTAGCAAAACAGACCGAAAAACAAACTTTATATAAGTATGGCTATGGTTTTGGTTTAAGTTTAGAAACCGGAGTAGGAGTTCTTAAAGTAAGCTATGCTATTGCCGGAGGCGGAAATATTAACGAAGGATTTATCCACTTTGGAATAGCTAACGAGTTCTAATAATTTGGTGGTTTAATGTTAATAACTTTTCCTTCATAAAAAATAATTGTTCCTTTATTACCGTGAATATTTTGGTAATACCAAATTTCAGTAAGCCCTTTTTCAATATGTCTTGGGTTGCCAACCAACATTATTACCGTCTTTTTATCCATCCCTTTTTCTATTTTGCACCAATCGTTTTTTATATATCTATAAAAAAAGTTTGATGAATCATGCTTTAAAAAATCTTTACTCCCTAAAACATCAATACTATTAGGATGTGAATGGGAATTGTCTTTATTAATAACATAACTTTTGTTAAAAGGCATATAAGGTTTGCCATTATTTAATAACGATTCCATAAAAACATATAGCAAAATATAAAATACAAGTACTAGTAAAATGAACGGAAAAACCGAATTATCCTTAATCCTCATATAAAATCACCCGATTAAATTTGTTTAATTCATTTAATTAATCCAAATAAAAAACATAAACGTTATAGTCCCAATAATATTTAATTAAGGGGCAATTTAACAATAAACTCGGCTCCGTTTCCTAAACTGCTTATAATAGAAAGAGTCCCATTTTGTGAATTAATAAAGTCTTTACATACCGAAAGCCCAATACCGCTTCCTTTTTCGTTATTTGTTCCAAAAGATGAATTTATTGTTTTGTTACTTAAAATTGCTTCAATCATTTCTTCCGAAATCCCTCGTCCACTATCTTTAATAGCAAAAAATACTTCATTATCGGTTTTATTACAACTTATTGTAATTGTTCCTTTTTCGGGAGTAAATTTAATAGCATTAGATAATAAATTCCGTATGATGGTACTAGTCATATCCTTATCGGCGTTAATAAAATTATCGGAAGAAAAGTTTTTTATTATCGAAATGCTTTTAAGTTTAATGTTAGCACTGTTTTGAGAAAGTATAGTTTCAAATTCTTCATAAATGTTAAAATTGCTAATAGTAGGCATTATTTTTTCTTGTTGTAATTTAGCCCATTTAGATAAATTATCTATCATATCAACCAAAGAAAATGAGGCGGATAAAAGTATTTCAGAGTAGTTTTTTATCCCTTTTATTCCGGATTCTTCCGCTTGCTCTTTAATAATATTCGCAAAACCCAGTATGCTAAAAAAAGGATTTTTTAGGTCGTGTGCAATTATCGAAAATAATTTATGTTTTGTTTCGTTTGCTTTTTCAAGAAGTTTGTTTTTCTCGATAAGTTGATCGTTAACCGTAACCAAATTAATGTTTTGGATTTTAATTTTGTTATTAAGTTTTCTAACTTTAAACAGTTGGTAAGCAATAATAAATAATGCAATTAAACTAATAATAAAAATATATCCATAAAAATAATTGATTAACTTGTTATTCTGTATAATGGTTTTTTGAAGTTCGTTTTCTTTTTTTAACCTTATGCTAAATTCTGTAGATTTTTCAATTGAGCTTTTAATGTCTCTTTCATTTATTAAATTTACAATGCTTTCATTTAAAAGTTGTTCTTTTAATTCGTTATACTTTTCAAGGTATAATACAGATTCCTCGAATTTTTTTAACGCTTTATTAATTTTGTATAGGTTAAAATAATTATCTCTTAAAATAACCGAATAACGATTTCCCGAACTAATATCCAAAGCCTCGTTTACGTCTTTTAATGCTAAATCGTATTTACCGGTATTAATATATATTTCGCCTCTTTTTGTTAATAGTAACGATATGACAAATTTATCCAAAATATTATCCTTGTTTTCTAATCCAAGATTGTAATATTTTAATGCTTTGTCAAATTTCCCCTCAGCTTGGTATAATTTACCGTAAAGATAATAAACATCGGTAATAAGTAAATCTCTTTTTGCAATTTTGTAATAAGTTAGCGAGCTATCCAGAAAAGTTTTGGATTCGGTAAAATTATTTAATTCTAAATCTAAGTCGGCAAGTCTTCTGTAAGCGTATGCAATTCCGTAATAATTTTGTTGCGTTTTTGCCAAAACCAAACCCTCTTGCATATATTCTTTGGCTTTTTTATAATATTTTAATCGCTGAAAAACCAGTCCTAAATTATTGTAAGTTAGCAGAAGAGTTGAAGTATCTTTACCGGCTTTACAAAATTTTTCGGCTTTAGTGTAGTTTAAATAAGCATTTAACAAATCGCCCAATTTCCAGTAAATAACACCTATTGAATTATAAGCATGCCCCAGAGCAGCAGTATCCTTTAAAAGCTTTCTAAATTCCAAGTTTTTATTTGCAAAGGTTAGGGCAGAATCCAAAGAGCCGGTCATAATATAGTTTTGAGCAATAGATCTAACGAACAAAGCTTTTGTTTTGGTATCGGAAGAGCTTAAAATCGATTTGTATTTTGGAATAATTAGTTCTAAATTATAGTTGTATTTGCCGTTAAAGTAATAATAATTAGTAATTAACTTGTATAAATTAACAAACTCGGGGTTATCGTAATTTTTAAAATGGCTTAAAGTGTTTTTTGCCAAACCTACAAATTTATTTAATTCGTTTGCATCTTTATAAGCTTGTAAAGCAGTAAGATAATATTTAATATTAGGGTGCGCACTGCTTAAATTAAGTTCAAATACTAATTGGTCGGTGTATTTTACAGCATTTGTTATATCGTTTTTACTTAAAGATATATTAATTATTTCATTTAAAACATCAAACCTATTTTGTGTTTCGCCTTTACTTAAAAGGTTTTGTAAACTATCTAAATTTCCGTTTGCCGATACAGAAGAAAATATAAATAGAAATATTATATAAAGCATAAATTACCAATTTGACAAATGGAAAATACTACTTTTTTTTGAGTAAGTAAATAGCTTAATTATTCAATAGTACTATAGAATAATTAAGTTTTAACCGGTCTATATTTGCATATTGGAGGTTTTTAAAACAATTTAGAAAAAATATTTAAGGAAAAATAATTAAAAATATAAAAATAATTTGCATTTTTTAAGCAATTGCCTTATATTTTGAGCCATAATTTTGTAAAATCCTAAATAAATAAGTGTTATGACGTTAGATAATTTAGATATTAAGATATTGAACATGCTTCAAGTAAATGCCAGAACAAAACGAAATGTTATGGCAGAAGCAATAGGTCTATCGCTACCTTCATTAAGCGATAGATTAAAAAAATTAGAAGAAAACGGAATAATTGAAGGTTATTATACTAAGCTAAATAGAAAATATTTTAAGTATGACATAATGGCATTTGTATCTATAGTTATGGAGTCATCAAAGTATTATGATGAACTGGCAGAAAATATTAAAAACACCCCCGAAATATTAGAATGTTATTCGGTACTTGGCGAGGGGTCTCATATAGTTAAGGCAATGGTAAAAGATACGAATGCATTAGAAAATTTATTAAGTAAAATACAATCGTGGACAGGTGTAACAAGAACAGTCTCTTCGTTTGTACTGTCTGCAATAAAAGAGTCAACAAAAATAAATATATAAAGGATTAATTATGCCAAAAACAAAATCAAGCACTCAAAAAGTTGTTGATTACATAAAAGAGAACGACATCAAGTTTGTCGATTTTAAATTTATGGATTTTCCGGGACAGTGGCAACACATAACTATTCCGGCTGCAGAGTTTAGTATCAATACATTTGAAAACGGAGTAGGTTTTGACGGTTCTTCTATGCGAGGATGGAAAGCAATACACGAAAGCGATATGTTATTAATCCCCGATGCCGATTCTATGTTGTTGGATCCGTTTGTAAATGCCCCTACAATTAGTTTAATTTGTGATGTTTATGAACCTGCAACAAAAGAAAAGTACGGAAGATGCCCTAGAAACATAGCTCAAAAAGCGGAAGCATTTTTAAAATCTACGGGGTTGGCAGATGTTGCTTATTTTGGACCGGAAGCGGAATTTTTTGTTTTTGACGATGTAAGATTTGATACTCAACCAAACAGTCAATTTTATTTTGTAGATAGTGACGAAGGACGTTGGAATAGCGGACGAGAAGAAAACCCGAATTTGGGATATAAACCAAGATTTAAAGAAGGGTATTTCCCGGTATCACCTACAGACTCTTTAAATGATTTAAGAAATGAAATGTGTTTGCGTTTAATGGATGCAGGAATTCCTGTAGAAGCCCAACATCACGAAGTTGCAAGCGGAGGGCAGTGTGAAATAGACTTACGTTATCAACCTTTATTAAAAGCAGCAGATCAATTATTATTATTTAAGTATATTGTTAAAAATACTGCAAGGATAAATAACAAAACCGTTACTTATATGCCTAAACCAATTATTGGTGATAATGGAAGCGGAATGCATGTGCATGTAAGTTTATGGAAGAAGGGAGAACCTTTATTTGCAGGTAACGGATACGCAGGTTTAAGTGAAATGGCTTTATATTTTATCGGCGGATTATTAAAACATGCTCCTGCATTACTGGCAATTACCAATCCAACTACAAACTCCTATAAAAGATTAGTACCGGGTTTTGAAGCTCCTGTTAACTTAGCATATTCGCAAAGAAATAGAAGTGCATCAATAAGAATTCCGATGTACTCGGCTTCTCCAAAGGCAAAAAGAGTTGAATTTCGTTGTCCCGATCCTTCATCAAATCCTTATTTGGCTTTTGCTGCTATTTTAATGGCAGGTGTTGATGGTATATTAAACAGAATAGACCCGGGTGACCCTTTAGATAAAGATATATACGATATGGCTCCCGAAGAATTGAAGAACGTTCCTTCCACTCCGGAATCGTTACAGGCGGCATTAAAAGCTTTGGCAGAAGACCATGAATTTTTATTGCGAGGCGATGTTTTTACCGAAGATGTAATAAACGCATGGATAAATTATAAGATAGAAAAAGAAATAAAACCAATGGCTTTGTTACCTCACCCATTTGAATTTTCGTTGTATTACGACGTATAAAAAGAACTCATCACTCAACTCAAATAGAAAGGCTGTCGGGGAAATTAAAAATACCCGGTGGCTTTTTTTATTTTAAAAATATCAGCTTTTATTAGCAACAAAAATAACAAAAGAACGTCTAAATAGTTTTTAACTAAAATAGGTGTAACATGAGAAAAATTTTTTTCTTGTTTTTGCTCAGTTCTTATGTTTTTGCTCAATTACCCGAAATAAACGTGCCCTATAAAAGATACGTTTTAAAAAACGGGTTAAATGTTTTACTTCATGAAGATCATACATTGCCGTTAATAAGTGTAAATACTTGGTATCATGTTGGAAGCGGAAACGAAAAAAAAGGATTAACGGGATTTGCCCATCTTTTCGAGCATCTTATGTTTGAAGGAAGCGGACACGTTTCCGAAGGAATGTTTGATATCTATCTAGAAGCTGCCGGTGGTGATAACAACGGCTCAACAAGTAACGATAGAACAAACTATTGGGAAACAGTTCCTTCAAATGCTTTAGAATTAGCTTTATACTTGGATAGTGACAGAATGGGCTATTTAAAAGATGCAATGACTCCGGAAAAAGTTGACGGGCAACGTTCGGTTGTAATGAACGAAAAAAGACAATCCGTTGATAATGCCCCTTACGGAAAAGCTTGGGAATATTTAATGGCTAATTTGTTCCCGGAAGGTCATCCGTACCATCATACCACAATAGGAAGTATGGAAGATTTACAAGCTGCTTCGTATCAAGATGTACTGAACTTTTGCGATACATATTACGTGCCCAACAATGCAAGTTTGGCAATTGCCGGCGATATTAATATTGAAGAAACTATAAAACTTGTAGAAAAATATTATAACGAAATTCCGATGGGCAAACAAGTACCGCCTGTAAATCTGGTTCATGCAGAATTAAACGAAAATAAAGTAATTACTTTAGAAGATAAAGTACAGTTGCCTCGTTTGTATATGGCATGGCTTTCTACTGCACAATATTTACCGGGTGATTGTGAATCTGAAATACTTGCAAACATACTTGCCGGCGGAAAAAACTCTCGTTTATACAAAAAATTAGTGTATGATTTACAAATAGCTCAAGATATAAGTGCATTTCAGTATAACATGAAAATTGGGGGAAGTTTTATTATCATTGCTACTGCAAAAGATGGAATTTCGTTAGAAAGAATAAAAGAAGAGATAATTAAAGAAATAGACGAAATAAAAAACAATCCTCCAACAAAGCGAGAACTTGAAAGAACAATTAATCAGTTTGAAGCAGCATACTTAAGTAATTTGGAATCGGTCGGTGGATTTGGCGGAAAAGCAGATTTGTTGAATCAATTTTACTTCTTTACCGGTAACCCCGATTACTTTAACGAAAATATAGCCAGATACAGAGCCGTATCGGAAAAAGACATTCAAACCTATGCAGTATCTTATCTAAAAAATAACGGTTGTGTTGTTTTAAGTATAGTACCTGAAGGTAAAACGGACTTGGCTGTAAAACAAAATTCTGCGGAGGTAAAATAATTATGAAAAAATTTATTTTTACACTATCAATAATATTAGTTTTAGTTTGTAATTCTACGGCTCAAGTTTTAGATAGAACTAATCCGCCTAAATTAGGAACACCACCTAAGTTAAACCTCCCTTTACCCGAAAAATTTAGTCTATCAAACGGAATTGAGGTTACTTTGATTGAAAAACACCAAGTGCCATTAGTAAACATTAATATAGTTGTTAATGTAGGTGCGGTGTATGAAGATGAAAATAATGCAGGAATATTTGATTTTACGGCAGATTTATTAGATGAAGGAGCAGCCGGAAAAAATGCATTACAAATAGCTGATGAAATAGATTATTTAGGAGCTACCATTAATACTTATTCCGGTTACCATGAATCAGGAATATATATTAACACACCGTTAAGTAAATTAGAACAGACTTTACAAATTTCATCCGAAATACTGTTAAAACCCGATTTTCCCGAATCGGAATTTAAAAGACTAAAAAATGAACGATTGGGAACTATGATGCAATTTTTTGACGAACCAAGAAGAATTGCAAGTGTTGGTTTTAATAAATTGTTATGGGGATTTAATCATCCTTACGGAAGACCTTTAATAGGACTTGAAAAAAGTGTAAAAAATTTTGACAGAAACTCTGTTAAAATGATATATGACAAATATTTTAAGTCGAATAATGCACAAATTATTGTAGCCGGAGATATTAAAAAGAAAGAATTAAAAGATATATTGGAAAAGTATTTTGCAGGATGGGAAAAGGGGAAATTCTCGGAAAGCAGAGTAGCTATTCCCGAAGTAAATAAAAAAACAATAATAAACATAATTGATAAACCGGGATCTGCACAGTCTGTTATTTTTATAGGAACAATAGGAGTAAAACGTAATACACCCGATTATACTGCAATTTCTGTAATGAATACAATATTAGGCGGTTCGTTTACATCTAGGTTAAATGATAATTTGCGCGAAAAACACGGTTATACTTACGGGGCAAGTTCGTTTTTTAGCTTCAGAAAAGAAACTGGTGTATTTGCCGCTACCTCAAGTGTGCAAACCGAAGTTACCGATAGTGCATTATTCCAATTCTTTTATGAATTAAATTCTATAAAAAAACCTTTATCGGATGAAGAATTGCAAAAGGGGAAAAACTATTTAGCTTTAAGTTATCCCAGTAATTTTTCAACCGTTGCCGATATTCAAAACCAACTGACGAATATGGTAATTAATAATTTACCTAATAACTATTTTAATACTTTTGTAACGGATGTTTTAAATGTATCTAAAAACGATGTTAAAAAAGTTGCAGAAAAATATATCAAAACCGATAATATGATTGTGGTTATTGTTGGAGACAAGGAAAAAATTCTTGAATCTATTAAAAAGTTAAATTTGGGAGATGTAAAAACTTTTACAATTACCGAAATGTTTGGGCAAGTGCCTAAGTTAATAGAGTAATTTTTATTAAAGCCGAGTTAAAAAGCTCGGCTTTTTATTTACCGTATAATAAAGTTTCTACACCTTCACATAAAATATGGGCAATAGTAATATGTCCTTCTTGAATACGCTGGGTATTGCTTGAAGGAATGATAACAGGAAAATCTACCATATCTTTTAATTTTCCTCCGCTACCTCCTAAAAAACCAACTGTAATAATCCCTTTTTCTTTTGCAGTATTAACCGCTTTAATAACATTAGGTGAATTACCGCTAGTAGAAATTGCCAATAAAGAATCTCCTTTATTGCCTAAACCTTCAACCAAGCGAGCAAAAACATTTTCAAAACCAATATCGTTTCCGCCTGCAGTAAGATTACTGGTATCTGTAGTTAACGCAATAGCGGGTAAAGCGGGTCTTTGTATATTATGACTAAGTCTTATCATAAATTCTGCTGCAATATGTTGGCAATCTGCCGCACTGCCGCCGTTTCCGCATAAAAGTAATTTATTTCCGTTTTTAATAACGTGTGTTACGGCATTAACCATATTTGCAATTTGGAGCGAACATTTTTCAAGAATTTCCAATTTAACTTTGCTGCTTTCGGTTAGCGAGTCTATAATAAATTGATTGAGTTCCAAGTAATTCTCCTAAGTAATAATGGTTCTATTTTGGTTAGTGTGAATAGCTTTAGCAAATTCTTTTATTAAATCAAAATTTTCTTCTTTTTCAAAATAGTTTCCGGTAACAATCATTTTAGCCCCCGAAACAACCTTGTTATAGGCATCTTCGGGAGTTTTAATGCCTCCGCCAACAATTAAGGGGATTTCGGAATATGAAGATACAATCTTTACCATTTCGTTAGGTACGCTGTTAATTGCACCGCTACCTGCTTCCAAATATACCATTTGCATTCCCAAATATTTAGCAGCTAAAGCCGTAGATGCTGCAATTTCGGGTTTATTACGTGGAATCGGCATGCTATTACTAATATACTCGGCGGTAGTTTTGCCACCACTTTCAACTAAAATATATCCGGTGCTAATCGGTTCAATACCATATTTTTTTATTATAGGAGCAGCCAATACATGTTCTCCTATTAATTGATGGGCATTTCTACCGCTAATTAATGATAGAAATAATAATGCATCTGCAAATTTTGATACTTGAGAAACGCTACCGGGGAAAATTATAACAGGTTTATTTGTTATTTTTTTTATATCGGTTAAACAAAGGTCTAAATCACCTCCAAACATTAAACTTCCGCCAATTAAAAAGCCGTCAACTTCACTTTTAATTGAAACATCAATAAGTTTACGCAATTTTTCCCCGCTTGTTTTGTCAGGGTCTATCAGTAAAAAGTATGCAGCTCCTTTTTGCCTGTACACTTCTTGTATATAATTAAATATTTTCATTCTTAATAACTAAATTTTAACTTGTTAAAGATAAGAAACTTTGCTATAATTCTCATAAAAAAAAATAATTTAAATAAATATTATGACCCAAAACACAAAAGAAAAGGAAATATTACCTGCTTTTTGCGATTATTATTGTAAATATGCCCAATTTACCGATCCCAATTCTATTGGTGCATGCAGAAAAGAATTGGCGGTTTGGTGCCAAAAAACGCAAAGATATAACAATAAAAACAATAAATGTATTGCCAAAAAATAATAAGTTATTTTAATTTTAATAATTGACAATTACATCTTTTATTTTTAACTTAATTTATCATTCAATTAATAATATTTAGGTGGAAAAATGAAAAATTTATTATTGTTTTTAATTATTCCGGTATTATTACAGGCACAAAATGCGGGAGGTGTTTTTACGGTAGGTCCTAATATGAACGCACCAAGAATGGGGCAACATCATTTTATTTTGGACAATGGAGACATAATTCTTTTAGGAGGACATACAACAGATTTTGTTTCTATGAATACCGCAGAGTATTTTTCTAACTTAAATACGTTTACTCTATTAAATATGAACTACCCACATGATACTCCGGCATTGGTTAAACACAGTAACGGATTATATTATATTTTTGGAGGATCGGCAGATTTGGGTATAGCCCCCGGGTATAACACTATTGATGTTTTTAACCCTTCAAATAATACGTTTAGCCCACTTGGTTCTGATATGAATTATGGAAGAATGGTGTTAAACGGGGCTGAGTTAACAAACGGTAAAATACTACTTGTTGGCGGTTGGTATGATTATAATAGTGCTACATACGGAGAAATTTTTGATCCGGTTAATAACACTTTTACGTTAACTGGAGGACTAAATTATCCAAGGTCAAGCCCAATTGTGGTTCCGACAACCGATGGTAAGGCGTATATATTTGGGGGTAGCGGTGTTTATGGCACTCCCTATTACGAAAATGTTGAAGAATACGACCCAAATACAAATCAATTTACAATTGTTTCGGAAACGGTTTTAAGTAGTCCGACCGGACTTTCTTTATTTAATAATTTTAAGGTTAACGGAAGTAATAAAGATTATAACGGAAATTATGTTTACTATACTACTGAAACAACTACGGGTATAATTCATTTAATAAGCTTTAACCCAACAACCAAAGTATTTGAAAAAATTATTTTAGATAAGGAAATATCATTACAAACCAACTTTGGAATTAGTGCATATACCTTAAATAAAACAAAAGATATTATTTACTTATTGGCTCAATCTTATGTTGACGGAAGTTCAAAAGTTTGTCTTTATACTGTAGATTTAAGGACTAACACATTATATGAGCCTACAGGCGTTTATACTTTACCAATTTATTATTTAGTTGGCAGTGTATCTATGGATATGATGGTTAATGGCAATATTCTTGTTGCAGGAGGGTCAACTTCAAGCGACTATTATTATAATTTTAATCCGGTTGCAAATACAATTATTATTGAACCGAGTATTACCAAAGTAGAGCCGATAAATAAAAACTTGCCTACCGATTTTAATCTTCAGCAAAATTATCCCAACCCGTTTAACCCTTCAACAAAAATCAGTTTCTCGTTAAATAAAGAAGGGTTTACAAGTTTAAAGGTTTATGATATTTTAGGAAATGAAGTTGCTACTTTAATTGAGGAAGAAATGAGCACCGGTAATTATGAAATTGAATTTAACTCTTTACAAAAAGGACTAAATTTAGCAAGCGGAATTTATGTTTATAATTTAAAACAAAATGGTAATTCTATTAGTAAAAAAATGATATTGCAAAAATAAAGTTGTAAATAATTTGTTTATTCTTAAAAACTCGTATTAAGATTAATTTCTTATTACGAGTTTTTTTTATATATAATAAATACGTATTTTTAAATTTTATTTGTGAAATTTTTGAGCTAAAATTTGATAAATCGTTTAATTATAATACTAATTCTTTTTGTTTTTAAAACCGGATATTCGCAAACAAATCAAAAAGCTATTGATAGTCTAAAACAATTGCTTGTAGGTTCAGCTAATTATACTTTAAGTAATTATCTTAGTCAAATTGCCGAATTGTATGATAAAGATCCGGAAAAAAGGATTTCATATGCCAAGCGTTCAATTTCTATTGCGGAATATGTGGAACGTTTTGATATTGCTTGCAAATCCAGAATTATATTAGGGCAAGCTTACATACAAAAAATGGAGTTTGATTCTGCCATAACAATTTACTCAAAAGGCTTTGAATATTTTAAATATTTTGATGATAAAAAAATAAAAGCAAAATTATTTTCTGTTTTGGGCTTAGCTTATGAACGAAAATATTTGTTTAGCTTAGCAAACGAATATCATGCAAAAGCTTTGGTATTAAATAAAGAAACAAAGGATAAAGATGAGATTGCTTATTCGTTAACAAATATCGGATTAAACTATTGGCGAACCGGTGAATATAAGGAAGCCGAAAAATATTATATAGAAGCACTGAAGTATAGGCAGGAAACAAATAATAAGCGTGCACTTTCAATTACATATAATAATTTAGGTGTTTTACATTGGAACTGGGGAAACTATTTTAAGGCATTAAAATTTTATCTATCTGCCTTAGAATTAAAGGACGAAGCTAAAGATAGTAACGGATTAGTTTTGTCTTATAATAATATCGGATTATTATATCAAAAATTCGGCGATTATGATAAAACCAAAGAGTATTATTACAAAGGACTTGAAATAGCAACAAAAGTAAATTACCAATTCGGAATAGCGTACTCAAACGAAAATTTGGGGTACTATTTTTTACAACAGAAATTATATAACGAAGCGGATAGTTATTTTCAAAAATCGTTACAGCAATATAAAAATATTTTTCATAAAGGCGGACAGTGTAATATATATAATCACCTTGGTAATTTAAATTATCAATTAGAAAATTTATCTGATGCAATTAATTATTATTCCAAAGCGTATCAGCTCTCTTTAGAAGCAAGCGATAAAAAAGCAATGATTTTATCATACAATAACTTGGGTAAGGCTTACAATAAATTAAAAGATTATAATAAATCCAAGTTATATCTACAGAATGCTTTGCAAATGATGGAAGGAGAAAAGTTGCCTGATTTTGTTAAAGATACATATGCTTATTTGTCTGAAGCTTACGAAAAAACCGGTGATATAGGAAAAGCTTTAAACTATTTAAAAATGTATAAAGTTACAAGCGATAGCTTATACAGTTCCGAAAATTTTAGAGTTATAAATGACTTTAAGGAAAAATACGAAGCGGAAAGAAGGGACAAAGAAAACGAGGCGTTAAAATCTAAAGCATTAATTCAAGCAGCGGAAATAGAAAAGCAAAATTATTTGACGAATTTTGGTATTATTATTATAGTAATATTTGTTTTAGCTACGTTAGTATTGATTTATTTAAACCGTTTGAAACGATTAAAGAATATAGAACTTATAGAATCTAAAAATAACGTAGATAAACTTAATAAAGAACTTATGGAAGCGATGGAGAAAATTTCTACATCCGAAAAAATATTGAAAGAGGCGAATGCCACAAAAGATAAGTTCTTTTCTATTATTGCTCACGATTTGCGGAATCCGTTTATGAGTTTACTTGGCTTTTTGGATTTATTAACCAATAGCTATAACGAATATGATGAAAATGATAGAATTGAAATGATAAATAACACTAATTCGCTTGCTGTAAATACATTTAAACTACTTGAAAATCTTTTACAGTGGAGTAGATTACAAACCGAAGGAATTCAATTTTACCCAAGAAAAATTAATATTACTCGTTTAATTAAACTAAATATCGATTCTCTTAAGCCGGGGGCTTCACTAAAAAGTATCAATCTATCGTTAATTACTAACGAAGCAATTGAGTTTTTAGGTGATGAAGACATGTTAAATACTATATTTAGAAACTTAATTTCAAATAGTATTAAATTTACTCCTGAAAGAGGTTTTGTTGTTGTAGAAATTGAGAAAAAATTCAAATTACTTACAGTTTCAATAACCGATAGCGGTATTGGTATGGATGCCGACACTATAAATAATTTGTTTAAGGTCGGAAAAATTAAAAGTCGTAAAGGTACAAAAGGTGAAAAAGGAACGGGTATTGGATTAATGCTAACTTACGAATTTATTGAAAAACATAACGGAACAATTAATGTAATAAGCGAACCCGGAAAAGGGAGCAAATTTATAATTGATTTTCCCGTGAATGAATAATTTATAAAGATTGTATTTAATTTAGAAGTTTTTATTTTCGAATTTCTTTTAATAATGCATTTGTGTTATTAAATTAAAAAAGCCCCGGAAAGTTGAAGGAACCTCGGGGCTTTTTCTGAAAGGAGTTGCTTTTTATTTACTTAGAATCATCTTTTTAACTAAGACGGTATTTCCGAGTTTTAACGAATACAAATAAACACCTGAAGAAACTATATTTCCTTTTTGGTCTTTACCGTCCCATCTTACTTCATATGTACCTTTTCCGTTAATGTTAATATATATGGTTCTAATTAGTTGACCCAATGTG
>ERZ795059.1683-NODE-1683-length-24330-cov-7.269701_pt1 | contig 24330 bp, 37 predicted proteins | sample MGYA00375143_ERZ795059 | MGnify/ENA primary metagenome ERZ795059 (study PRJEB30188, sample SAMN05720168) | activated sludge metagenome | isolation source: Anaerobic digester | place: USA | collected 2015-01-07 ... | reverse complement strand
AAAAATCAATCAACAAAATCTATAATAATGAAAATTTTCAAGAAATCAAGTTTTTTCTTCACATGTCAAATGATGGTGCAGGAGGAATCATTTCACCAGCCTCAACAGGACACTCTCCTTCAGAGAAATCAAACTTGCTCATGACATCAACTCTGTAGAGTTCTTTTCTGACATCAAGCAACAACATTTCCAACACTCTCCCAGAATGTCTATTTTTCCAGATGTTCAAAACTTGTTTGTTTGCTTTGTATTGTTCTGGACTCTGAATGAGATTTGCAAAGAAGTCTGAGTTGTCTGGAATTGCCTTTGATTCTGATGTGTTCATCATGTCAGCTCCAATTCCTCCCTTCATGTTCTTTCTGTTGCCTTCTCTGTCAGGTTGAACAGCTGAGAAGAATGGAATTCCATATTCCTGTGAAACACTTCTCAGTGCAATGACATTGTCTGCTCCTTTCTCATACATGTTTCCTCCAGGAATCTGTGACTTCATGATTCCTATGTAATCAAGAAACACTGCTGAGATGTTGTGTCCTCTTGAGAGAAACTGGTCAAGTGTTGATTTGATGAGTCCTATATTGCATTGTGATGCTGGGAACTCCTGAATGAAAATCTTTCCACATTCATTCTTCAACTGCATCTTGATTTTCTTGTAGGCATTGACATCTCTTTTGATGAGTTCCTGAATCTTCTCAGATGACATTTCCATCAAATGCATGTCAGAATAGATTCCAAAATCTTCATCTTGAATCTCAAGTGTGATGTAGAGAACATTGTTGTCAGGACTTGCTCTTCTGAATGATGATGCAAGTGAAAGCATGAATCTTGATTTCCCTGAGTGAGTTCCACCCTGAATGATGTTGATGCTTTTCTTCTTCCATCCACCTTTGAGAACATCATTCATCTCAGTCCATGAACAAGCAAGTCTTGGAACCTGCAATGTGTGAATCTGAATCATTCTCTCAAGGTCATCAGTATCAATCCATTTCTGTGTTGTGAAAGAGAATGAGTTGATGATGTCTGTCTGAGTTCTCATGTAGGAAAGTGATTCAAAGGAATTCTTCTGAAAATCTTTGACACCAGTCTCAAGCATGATTCTGAACATCGCAAGTTTCACCCAGTCTTCTATCTGTTTCAGAACAACATCAACATCTCCTGTTTTGTAGTCCTCTTTGTTCTCTGGTTTGACAATTGCAAGTTTCTCTCTGATGACTTCTGCTGGCTGTCTCCATGGGTTGTCTGTGATGAGAATTTCAAGCGACTCAGGAAACTTTGAATGAGTTCTGATGTGATTGATGATTGAGACAAGAATTTCCGAACAATGTGAATCGGTGAAATATTCTGGTTGGATGTGTTGTAATGCTTTTCTTTTGACTCCTTCATTGAATATGAAATATCTAAGAACATTGACATCGGTGATTTTAAGCATTTTTGAGTGACCCCTTACTATTGATATTCATTTTCTCTGTTTCTTTGTTTTATCCGTGTTTCTGTAAGTCATTTGACTGGTTTTGAATGACTTCTCTGACCAGTCAAACACTCACAGTTCATATAATAGTTATTTCAAAACTCAATCCTCAGATGCTTCAATTTCTTCAACTTCATTGTCCATGACAATTTCCGACTGAGGTTCTGCAAGAATCTCATCTATGCCTTTGTCCTTTGCTCTCTGAAGAAGATAATATTCCTGAAATTTGTTGTTGATGAAATCAAGTTTTTCTTTTGTCCAGAACTCATCTGGTCTCATCTTTGCAATGTCTTTGGTGTCCCATTGTTCACCATTGTGTTTGAATGTGATAGTTGAACCACCTTTTGAACCATTTCCTACACTCTTGATGAGGTCATGATTCTTGAGAAACTCCCAGAGTCCAGAATATCTATCCATTCCAATCTTGAACTTTGAATAGATTTCAATCTTTGAGATGTTCTCAGCAACAATTCTGCTCTTCTTTGGAGTGATTGTGAAAACTGTTCCAACCTGAATCTTCTTTGCATCTTTCAATTTCTTCTTTGTTAGAATGAGAGTGACTGTGTTTGAGTATGCAACTTTTGCTCCAGATGATTCTTCATTAGGAGAAAACATGTCCATTGTCTTGTATTGATGATTGATGAGATTGACTGGGATGTGAAGGATTGCTAAATCCATGACAATTGTTCTGAAGAGTGAGCTGACTGCTTGTGCTCTTGTCATGTCTCTTGGAGCTGAATCTTTTGTTGAATCATCTTTCTCTTTCTGAGATGCTGGCATTCCGATTGAGTCAATGTTCATCAGGAATCTTGCATCTACAAACTCATCTGCTTTCTTTTTGATTTCTTCAAGAATCTTGTTTGTCTGAACTTTGATTTCTTCTACTGTTCTACATGGAAACAAAAGAAGTCTTGATGCTTCTTCTTCTGTCAGATGTTCAAGAATCTGTTCTGCTATCAATGCACCCTCTGTTTCAATAAACAATCCAATGTTGTTCTTTCCTGACTTGATGTGATTGATGAGACAGTTCTGTGTCATGAATGACTTTCCAGTTGAACCACCTCCAGCCCACTGGATAATCATTCCTGCTGGAATTCCTTTGTAGATGTCACCAGAAATCAATGCATTGAGAACATAATTTCCAGTGTCAACAAAATATGGAGTCTGATACACTTTACAAACATCAATGGAACCTGCATGTTCATTTCCACTTGCTTTAACAAGACCACTCAACAAACCTTTCTTCATTTCAAATCCTCCTCGTCTATTTCAATAAATGTTGGAATTATCTTTCTTGGTGAAAACTTCTTGAGATGTTCTGGAATTGGAATGCCTGCATTTCTGTATGACCAAATCAGATGAACATTAATTTCAAACTTCTGTCCTCTTTCTTCATCAAGAATCATTTGAGTACCGTATTCTAATTCTCCTGATGCCTTTGTCACTTCATATGGACAATCCCAATCAACCATCACATCCACAAGATACAAATAATAATTTCCCATCAACTCTCTTCTTTCATAGTTTGCAACTCTTGTCAAATCAATATCATTGAAGTCATATTGCACTTTATTATCATTCATCATCAACCTCTATGAAAGTGGGAAATTTATTCTGTAAATTGTATTCTCTAAACTCTTTAAAAATTTCATCAACTTCTTCTGTGTAAAATCTTGCAGTATGTCTAACTAAATCATTGTCATCAATGAACATCAACTCTTGACTTGAAGGAAAGATTTGAACATATTCGCCAGTTTCATATGATAGAACATAATGTTGTTGCTCATTTCTCACAACAATCTGTCTGATTGAAAGAGTTTCAAATAATGTTTTCCAATATGTCAAAATTCATCTACCTCAATGATTGATGGAGTTAAATATCTCTTCTTGTATAATTTAAAAACTTTTGATAAAACTTTGTAATATCCTTTAGTATCTATCATCTCGAATGTTTTCTTATCATCTTTATCAAAAAATAATATTCGACATAAATCTGTTTTGCTGTGAAATTTTTCTTTTGATATTCTTCTGACATCACTTTTATTGAAAAATATAAAAAGTGTTGTTTGCAATTCAATTGGAATAATCATTCATCAACCTCCACAAATGTTGGAAACTTATAAAGTTTGAAAATATCAGAAATCAATTTTACTCTTGGCATATTAAAAATATTCTCATATACACATTTATCATCTTTGTCAAAAAACTTTAATGTATGTGATAGTGGTAAGTAATTTTGAACTGGTTCAACTGATTGCTCAATTCTTTCGATTTTATTTTGTCTCAACCAGATTAAAAGTGCCTCTTTCCAATTGTCAATTATCACTTCACCCTCCAAAAACAATTTCAACAATTTTGATTTTATCTATTTTATTTTAAAACAAAAGGGTGTTTATGACTTTTTTGTGACTTCTTTCTCACCTGACTCAATTTTGTTTGGAGTTTCAAAGACTTTTTCAGATTTTTCTTTGATGAACTCATCACTCTCTTTCAGCTCTGTGATTTTCTTCTTGAGATATGCTTCTTTTCCATCAGCTGTTTTTTCTGCATCAACTGAAAATTGAAGTTGGTGTTAGTTTTCCACCAAGAAATCTTTCCTTTGAAAAATTGCTCATTATCTATTTCCTACTCCAAGAAGTGGGTTTGTTTTGATGAAGACTTCAAATGTGTCTGCTCCACCTTCTACATCAGGTTCAACAACAAGAATGACTTTGTTCTCATTTCTCATGACTATCTCAGTGAAACTTCCTTCACCAGCATCAGAAATGACCACTTTATCAAGAATCAATGTTCCAGTTGTCAAATCTTTGAAATATCTTGGATAGTCTTTTGTCAGAACATCAACATCTCTGTAATATGCTGTCACTGTGACTTTTGAAGTTGTGTCCTTTGTATAATCCCAGTAGAAGGTGTATGAGTTTGCCTGTGGATTCATGACATCTATTTCAATGCTCCATGACCCACCAAGGTCTGTGACAACAACATTGTCAGCGATTTCTGCTGTTACTGTAAATGCCATTTTATTCTCCTTTTTAATATTCTATTGTTATTTATTTTCCTGAAGAAGAATGTTATTGTCAATCTTCTTCTCAACCAACACTTCTTTGCCACAATGTTCACAAACAAAAATCACTTTCTCACCAAGAAATGTTTTAGTTGTTTTCAACTTCTTTCCACAAATAGGACACTTCATTTTTTGCTCCTCATGAAATCTAAAGAAAAAGAAACATTTGCCATCTCAAATCCAACATCTTCATTTGTGCTCTCAAATCTGATTGTTGGCAATGAGATTGGTTGAAGATTGACAAACTCTATTTCTCTCAGGATTGTCTTTTCTTCATTGTTGATTATTAAAACACCTTGTCTGAGAATGTTGTCTGCTATTCCAGTTGATGGATTGTTTTGTGTAATCATCCAATCATAGAAATAGAAGTAGTTGTCAAGGTTCTCATCGACAAAGAATTCAAGTGTGAGGTCTGAGAAATTGAGTGGTGCTCCAGATGTTCTTTTTGCGACAAATCCTTGTTCAAGTGGAATTTCTGTTGCACTCATGTCAACAGATGGAAGTTCTACAGCAGAGATGTCATCAAGGACAAATTTTGAATCGTGTCCTGAGAATACAAAAACAAAACGACCTTTGTTGATATTGTTCTTCATGTGTTCTCCAAATCAGTTACATTATTATTTATTTTAAACAAAAAAGGGAGTCCGAAGACTCCCTGTAAAAAACTCTATTTCAGAATTCAAATTATCCCTGCCAAGGAAGTCTCTGTGAAACAAACATTTTGCCAGTATCATATTTCACTGCGAGATAGTAGAAACGAGCAGGTTCAACACCAGCAGTAGAAGCACCAGCACCACCACCAAATGTTGTATCAGGAAATCCAAGATATGAATTTGTGTCAGTTGTGTCAGTTGTTGCAAGGTCATTCAATGCTTCAAAAGTGTTTGTTGCTGTGAAAGTTACAAAAGCATCGACTCCAGGAGTTGAAGAACCAGCACCACCACCAAAAGTAGCATCTTCAAAAGCACCTGTTGAAGGAGCAGTGATAGTTGCAACTGTTGCAAGTGCATTGTTTCCAGCATAGTTGTCAGTTGAAGTCATTGTGATTATAGTTGATGCACCAGATGTTGATATATTGTATGATGTATTGGCATCAAAAACATATTTGAATGCCTGTGCAGAAGTTTCAGCATCAGTTACTGCTGTGAAAGAACCACCAGCACCTGTCATGTCAATTCTGATGTTTGTTGGAGCAGTAAGAGGAGTTGTACCATCAGTTGTGAACTCATAAACTTCTGTTCCGACTGTCACTGTGTCACCTGTAGAAGCTCCACCAACTGCAAAAGTAAGAACTGTTTCAGAAGCTGTTCCAGGAGTGTCAACTGCTGTGACATCATATGCACTGTTTGCATTGAATGCTGTTTCAATTGCAACTGCAACATCATCTTCGTTGGTTGATGCTGAAATGTCAATTGCAATGTTTCCAGCTGTCACTGAACCATCAGTGTCAAATTCATAAGTATCATCACCAAATTCTATTGTGTCACCATCAGCAGGAATTCCAGAAACAGTAAGAACTGTCACAGTAGGAGTTCCAGCATCTGTCGGTGTGATTGCTATCTGACAAGAACCTGATGTGTTTGTAAAAATCTGAAGATACTGGTCATCAGCAAATTCAACGATGTCACCATTTCCACCATCAGCTATTCCATTGATTGTGCTTGCTGGAGCAGGAGCACCTGCTGGGTTTGATGCTATGTAGCAATCAAAGATTCCAGCAACAACTGGGTCACCATCAACATCTTTTGCTGTCAATGTCAGAGTATTTACTCCAGAAACAAGACCATTTGATTCAACATCAACACTCTTCACAAGTGCTGGAAAAATTTCTTCTACTTCAACTGTCAAATCATATGCATTTGGATTTCCTTGAGGAACTGCAACTGTGATTTTGTAATCATATCCTTCATTCAGATATGCTGATGTGAAAGAAACTGAACCTGATGTGTTGACAAGCTGAGCACCAACTTCATACTTGTTCTCAACAACATTTCCATCTTCATCATAAACATCAAGAGTTGTCACTGCACCTGCTGGCATTGTTCCAACAACTGTTGCAGTAACTCCAACAACTTTAACATTTCCTTCTGCTTCTACATCTTCAAGATTTCCTCTTCCATCCCATTCCTGAAGGTCTTCTTTGTAGAAAGTCTTTGACCTTGTGATTGTTCCACCAGCATTTGTGATTGTCTGTTCATTGAAAATTAAGTTCCAATCTGTTGCAAGTGTGAATGAACTTGCATACTTGAGTGCTTCTCTGGAATCCAGAACTACTGAATCTCCATAAGCAACAACACGATTTGCACCATTGTAGAAATAAGTTCCTGCAGTGTTGCATGTGTAAAGTTTCTTCATTTGTTTCTCCTTTATGTGTTAAATAAAACTCTTACTAATTTATTTATTTATATGATTTTTTCTTTAATGATATAAAATGTTTAGACAAAGACTTCCTGAAGAAGAAAATTTATCCATCCCTGAACAAACAGAAGAACCTTGTCATTAATTTCTATTTGTGGATTTGTCTTTGGAATTGCTGAGATGAGTCTTGTTACAAAAAATAGAACAAGAGTTGGTGAAACAAGTGGAGGAACTGCTGGAAGTGGAATTGTGATTGGTTGTGGAATAGGAATTGTTGGATATCCTGGAGGAGTTGCACCTGTTGGTTGAGCATAGTAGGCAATCAACGCTATCAGATTTTGTTCATAGGCATAGATGAATGCTTTCAGAATGTGATGAGAAATGAATCTTTCATCATCCCATGGATTGAATTCTATCTTTGGTGTGTTTGTCTGATTGTAGATTTCTATCTGGGTGTCAAGTAGTGAGATGATTGTCTGATAGTTCATTCCAATTGGAGTCGAAGGTGTCACAACTGTTGGAGCTGGGAGAGGTCGTTGCAGTTTCAAAGCTGTCATCTGAGTTGTGAAATGATTTCCAATGAGATTGATGTGGTCTGAGATGTGATTTTCAGTTGCAAGTGGCAGTTGACTTTGAATCTGACTGAACAATGACATCTAAAACACCTCTCTGAGTTGCTAAAACCCGTCTAAAACAAAGAAACAAACTTTCTGAGTGTTATGAGTAAGGGTCACTTAAAATCGATTATTATGTTATCTTTATGTTATCTGATAGAATCTCATCCAGCCATGGATAACCACTTGCTTGAACTGTTGCAGTTGGATACCCCATGTTCCCCAATACGAACAACGAATTCAACCAAGACTTCAAAAGTTCTCCTCTGACAACAACATAATTTGAAGTCCCATCTGATGAAACCTTCACAACTCCATCCTCAAGAATCATCTTTGTCTTTGCATTCTTGTGAATCACTGTCACTTTGTCATCCTCAAAAATCACCTTGTGGTCTTTGATTTTCAGTGTCTCCTTTCCTTCTCTCTTTGCTGTCTGTGATTTTGATTTCACTTTTCCAAAAACGAAAGGTTTCTGATTCTCTGGATAGTCAAAAAATGATATTACAATTAGGTCATCAACAGCAAGTTCTCCATCCCATCCATTGTCACCTTTTGAGAAGACTGAATCAACAAGAGGAATCCATGTCTCAGTTGTCATATCAGTTCTCAAAAACTTGACTTTGACCCTTCCTTTGTCTTCTGGGTCTTTTATGTCTGTCACTTGACATTGTTCATAGAGCATGTTTATTTCTCTTTCTTCTCTTCTTCTTTATTTATTTATTTCTTTGCCCTTGTTTCTAATTTGATTGAGATTTCTCTCATGACAACTAATGATTGCAATAAGGTTGTCAATGAGTCTTTTTGTCATGGCAAGATTGTTATGTCTGATGAGCAAGTTCTCTTCCTCACTCTTTTCGGACGACAAATCTTCAATGACAACATCAACTAATTGAGGACATGAATATTCTGGGATGTTTGTCTGATATACAACTCTTGGAGTTGACTGACATGACAAAATAAAAAGGAGAATTATAAACATGATGTATCTCATTTCTCACCCCACCAATTTAAATTATATTGAGGACTATTTTTATTCACACTCTCCTTGATTGATTGCCATTGCTTATTCTCGTATTGATAGAGTTTCTCGAGGTCTTCTTTACTCCTCTCTGAGTTGACATATTCCTTGATGACTTCTTTGTTGTTTGTGATTGTTTCTTTGTACTTCGTTTCAGATGTTTTTTCCTGAGATGTCAAGTCCTCAAAGATTTTCATTGAGGTGTTTTGAATCTGAATGATTTCATCTCTGCTCTTGACAACTTCTTCCATCACAGCAAGCTCTTTCTGAAGTTCTTTTTTGTCATCCTCAAGATTTGAATTGTTTGCTCTGAGAATCCAAATGTAGATTGCAAGAGCAATGATGATGCCTGCAATAAGAATTTGTTTCCAATAAGTCTTGATGAATTGAAAAACAATTCCTACTATTTCTGAAAATATCATCACTTCACTCCTTTCTTATTTGACAACCAAATTTTTTCAATTGCTATTCTGACAGCAAGTGGAAGCATTGACAAACATCTACAACCACCATTTGTTCTCATTCCATCCTTTGGTGTTGCAAACATGCAACTATTATCACCACAGTCAAGTTGTGATAATGCAGATATCAATTCACTGATATAATTTTCTGATGGTTCATTAATTATGTAAATTCCATCACTGAGAATACTTCCACCTGAACAATATGGGCAACCACCAGTTGTCAAACTATTTTGGTTGACCCAAGATTTACATCTGAAACATTGAACCATTCCACTCATCACTTTGCCTCTATATTTTTGAGTATTAATAACAGAACTTTAAAAATGTGAATCAAAACAACAACACCTGCGAATAATAATGTTTCTACAACATTGTTATTTATCATTACAATGAGAACAAAAAATAAACTCACCAAAAATATACACCAATGAAAAAACATCACTTCCCCCCTCACAGTAAAAATAAATCATCATCTTTCTCACAGTCAAGATTCATTCTTGCTATGACTTTTTCCTGAATCTTCATACAGATAAAATTTTCCATCTCTTCAAAGACAACATCTGTCTTCTTGATATATGGATGGTTTTCTTTTTCCTTATTGAATGCAAATCTGAAGGTGTATTTCATCAACTGTTTGAATCCTTCAGAATATTCAAGTCCATCTATCAAATCATCAAGATGAACAATTGCTGGCTTCTCAAGTTGTCTCTGATTCTTGATTTGTTCTTTGATATCTTCAAGCCCATCATCAAAAGAGGCTTTGAACAAGAGAACATTGAGACATATTCCACATGGAAGTTCAATCATTGGATTGTCCATGAACGGTTCAATTGGAAGAGCTTTGAAGTCATCCAACAGATATGGATATATTCTTTGATGTTTGATTGGATAAGCAAGATTCTTTTTCATTGCTGAGACAAGTTCATTCCAATCTTTGATGAGTCTTGTCATGTTCACTTTTCCTAACATAGAAGGATTCTTGATTTTCTTTTTTTCAAGTGCTTCCTGAGTTGATTCAATTTCAGCAATTGATTGTAATTCGTCACGGTCTGTCATTTTCTTTTCCTGAAAGAGTTAATAAAATCCTTCTGTTATTATTTATTTCTTTCAGCTTCTGCCTTTGATGCATATTCAATTTCTATGCCACAGTTTTCGCATCTGACAATATATCTGTCACAATATGTTGTGCTCAGAAATCCAACTGTGTCTGCACCACAGAATTGACACTTTGAGAAATCTTTCGTCTCTGACATCTCTTTCCTCCTTCTGGTTGAGCATATTCTTTTCTTGCAAGCACTTCTTCAAGAAATTCAAAATAGAGTTTTGTTGGAAGACCTCTTTTTGTCAGAGCATTCTGCCTGAAGTTTCTCTCAAACTGTTCTCTGAGTTTTTCAACATTTCTCTTCATCATCCACCTCCACAAAAGTTTCAAAATGCTTTCTTGTCAGTTTCTTTAGAGTGTAGAAAACTTGCTCTTTCCAAATAAATCTCATCTCATCTGGGTCATCATAATCCTCATCAGTTTCAACAATCTCACCATATGGCAATTCGTTGTCAAGAAGCAAATCTACACCATATAAGTTAAAAACCCACATTCCACAACCACATGCACAATTTTTGAAATCATTTGGAAATCTTTTTTGAATTTCTTCTATTGACATCAACTTGACTCTCATCAACCCTCCAAAACGATTTACAATTTTTATAATAATGAAAAAATTCCAAAAATCAAGTTTTTATACAACTATTGAAAGAACGACATGTCCTTCTCTTGTTTTCTGTTCTGATTTTGGATTATAACAGTTCTCAAACTCAAGAATTCCATATCCTTTGTTTTCTGCTTCCTGAAGGTCTATTCTGATTGAGTTGATAGAATCTTTTCTGACAAAGTGAATGTTCTGACTTGCTCTTCCTGGAACATTCAGTTTTCTCTCAGAATAAGCATTTGCACCAACAAGTGAACCACTCCTTGCATGAAGGTCTCCAATCTGACAAGAATGAACATGACCAAAAATGATGTAATCGAGCAGGATGTCAAAACTTGAGAATCTTCCAAATGTTCTCTGAATCTCATGTTCTGAACCGCCTTTCAGAGCAAGTCCATGAGTGAAGAGAATTTTCTTTCCATGAAGTTCAATCACCTGTTCCATTGGGTTACCAAACATGAATGTCACACCATCACAATCTTTGAATAGCATTGAGAGGATGTTGAAAATTGTTGAATCATAGTTGTTTGTTGCCATGTACTCTGAGAATCCAAGTTCTTGGTCAAGTCTGCTCTCATTTCCTGTCACAGAAAGAACATGAATGTTGTAGTCCTCATTCAAGTCAAGAATGAAAGATTTCAAAAGGTCTATTGCCATGATTGTTGCATTTGCTCTGTTGGTTGACTGATTCAATAGCTCATCCATTCTTCTGTCTGAATTCATGAGGTCACCTGTGAATGCTATTATGACTTCAGATGTTCCATCACCAATCAGTTTCTTTGCTTCATGTGCAAACTTTCTCATTCTTCTTGATGCAACATCAAAATTGTATTTGTTGTTCACCATGTCAACGAATTCATTGAAATGGGTGTCAGAGATTTGAACAATTGCTGTCATCTCTTCATTTTTGATTGGATGAACATAGGAGAGTCCAGTGAAACAGTGTTCATTAAGAATTGCAATCAACTGCTCATTGTAGTCAGAAAGTGCATTCTCAATTCTTGCATGTTCTCTGAATGCTTTTCTTTCAATCCTATTTGTGTCCATGAATCTCTGAGTTCTTTTTGCAAGTTTGACATTCTCTTTGACAAGTTCTTCATCGGGTTCATCAAGTGATTCAATCCAGTCGTGGAATGCCTTCTTTGCAATTTCTCGCCAAGCATAAAATGAAGTTTTGCTGACACCAAGAGTTTCCTCTATAAAAGATTCAACAAGGACACCTTCTTCCTTTGCTTTCTTTTTCATGATTTCAAGTGCTTGAGTTTTTGTGAATTCCATTCTTTGATTCTCCAAAATGTTAGTCAACTTTCTTATTTATTACAAACAACAAATATCACTTTTAATAATTTATCTATTTTATTTTAAAAAACAAGCAATAACATCAATCATCTTTCTTTTAGCTCTATAATGGGTTATCTGAGTTGCTAAAACCCGTCTAAAAGTTAAAAACAAACTTTATGAATAGTAATTAACACCTACCTCAAAAAACGAATAAAATCGTCTATTACAATATTGTCAAATAACATCATAAGATGTTCGGCAAGTTCAAGATGTTTCTTAGTTTTGTGGTGTCTTGTGATTCTGTATGCAAGTTCAACAAAATCATCAGGAAGAGGATTTTTGTGATTCCTCTTGAAACTCATCATTTCTTTCTGAACAAACATTCTATCAAACTGGATTTCCTTTCTCATAACAACCTCCAATCAATTAAAAATAAACAACTCACAAACTGATTATAATTGATTGAAATTGAAAAATCAAGTTTAAAACAAAATATTTTTATTTTCTGTTCGAATTAGTTCGGGAACATTCCACTTTGGTGGGAACATGAATTCAATTTTATTGTTATTTTCTTTGAATTTATTTTTCATTCTTTTGCCATAGACACCTTCAGACTTTATTCCAAGAGCACGAATGTATTTGTCTGTCTCACAAAAACAATTTTGGAAATCAATCAATGTCGGTCTTCTTCCTGGAAGTATTCTCATCATCAAATCTTCATCATGTTTTTCAGAATATTCTTTAACAAGTTCTTCATAATTCTCTTCAACAAATTTTATTATATCCGCAAAATCAAATCCTTTTACTTCTTCAATGTCAAATGTTCTCTTTATTCCTCTTACTGCTCCATGTCCTGGAAAGACAAAATCATTTTCACTGAAGTTAAAAATCTCTGAATAATTCCAATCAATTGTGTATTGATACCCAATGAAATTTCCGGAGTAAGGAAGAACAGAAAATTTCTCAAAAACTTCTTTCATTGTTTTTGATTCCAATAAATCATCAACCATATTAAAATGATATTTCTTAAAGATGTGGAAATATTTAAGATGTTTTCTTTTTATATCCAAGGTCTCTCCACTTTGCCCACTCATCATGTAGGCATTGGAGTATAGAGTTTCCCCTGCTATAAATTTCTGGTCTAAAAATTTACCAATTATGTCAATGTCAGGATTATTGAATTTTATGTCACCAAATTCATTGATAAGCAATTCCCATGTTTCATTCTTATTGAAATGTTTGAAAAGAAGAATTCTCCAGAACATATCCTTTTTGCTATATTCTTTGCCATTGTAAATGACATTTCTTAACAGATATTGAGAAACTCTGTCAAGAACTCTGTAAACATTTGTGAATTTATTTTGTTGAAAAATAGCATCATTTGTGTAGATGTCTTTACCTTCCAACCTGTTCCAGAAAATGTTCATTCTTTCTTTCATAAAGTAAAGATAATAATAGAAAAAATCATTTGGTTTAAAGTTCATCTTGTTCTCCTAAAATAAATCGAATTGTGTTTCTTTATATTCATCATCGTCAAAAAATAAATGTAAATTTGTTATGATTCCTTGTTGTAGGAATAATTCTTGAAGATTCAATTTTGGCTCAAAATATTTTTTGTTCTCACAAAGAAGTTCTTCTCTTAGACATTCCTTTCTACATTGCCAGAAAACATTCCAGTCTATTCCATTCCAACCCTTTGATTCAGCAAATTTAATTTGTGAACAATCTCTATCAAGATAAAATCCAAAATATCTTCTTTTCCTGAAAAATCCTTTATATGCACACAATGCTGTTTCCATAGAAAAATAATCAATTAAATTGCTAACATCTGGAAATTCAACTTTCATTTCTTTTATTAATTTATCACCCTCTTCTTTTAAATATTCTATCATCCAAGATTTATATTTAAAATCAGGATTTTTCTTTGATAAATCCCACTCATCTTTACCTAATGCATAACACAATCCATTTCTATGTGATTTACTTCCTGGAATATCTTCCAAAAATAAACTATCACAATCTATATTCAAACCATTACATCGTTTCAAAGTCTCTGTATAGAAGAATGTTGAGTATCTACCAAAAAGATAAAAATTTTCTCTTATATAATCCCACAGAATTCTAAAATTGATTTTAGGGTCATCATAACAACATATTGTGTTAAAAAACTCTTCTTGAGTTTTATTCCCAACTGCTTTTTTATAACAAACAAATGCTTCATGTATTTTACATTTTTTGTGTCTTGTATCCGTTTCAAATTGCATTCTTTTATAATTTTTTATTTCCCATTCTTTTAATCTATCAACATCAACATTTTCAAAATCAGGAAATTCATTAAAGACAACCCATGCAGTTGCTCCATTATAAATGAAACCATACAACCAAGAAAACCAAAACATCTGTTCTTTGTTTAAATCAAATCTTTTATACAAATAATTTGCAGTGTAATAAAATGGGTCGTATTCTTCTGTTTTTAATATTCCATAAAAATATTTCTTAAATCCTTCTCTTCTATTCTCTTTTAATCTATAATCTTTGAACATATTACCTACTAAAACAATCGTTGTTATCAATGATTTGCTTGACAAATAATTCTGAAATATTTTGTTTGTCAATCTTGTATATGAATCCAGGAACCAATAGTTTCTGTTCTAAAAGGCATTTTGGCATTGCCTCGTTTGCTCTGAGCAAAATATCTTTAGTAGAAGTAAAAGTTATAAGGTCGTCAAAAATAGACACATATAAAGGTCGTTTCCCATTTCTGAAAGCAAACAATCCTTTTTCAACATCTAAAAATCCTCCTGCGACACTTGCTTCATTTGAGAAGAATGGATTAAAATTTTTCTTCATTTCATGAAAAAGAATTTCTGAATCATTTTTTGTTTTAAAATCAAATTTATAAATATCGTTCCAAAAAGACGGGTCTTTCTGTGTTATTATTCCATTATGAACAAGAGAAGAATTTGAATCAAATATTGGTTGAGGATATTTTATATCTGATGTTGAATATCTTGTATGACCTATCAATTTAAAATTTTCAATTCCATCAACTTCAGAAAAATCAAATTCATCCATGACTTCATCAGCTGGTTTATTGAAATGAAATGATTTCAATTTTTCATTTTTATCAATAAATGAAAACCCTGTTGAATGAAGTCCTCTTATTTTACTTTGGACAAAAATTTCTTTTAGAAAGGATATTTTCAATTTGTCCATTTTGTTTGTGTTAAATATTAAAACTGAACACATTAAATTAATTCCTCAAATAATTCAACAACACTTCCTTTCATTTTGCTCGGAGAAATTGATTTCTTTATCAATTCATTTTCTCTATCATAAATGCCGTTTTTAATGTTTTCATCATTGATTTTAAAAATGGAAAAGAAACAACCACTTTTTTGTTTGCCCCAAAATTTAAACCCAATTTTTTGATAAAAACAAAGAGCTTCTGGTTCTGATGAAACTCTAAAATATTTAGCATCATTTTTGATTGCTTCTTTGAAAGAATATTCTGTCAAAATCTTTCCAACACTTTTTCCTCTGTGTTTGAAAAATGTGTGAAGAAGTTGTAAGTTGGCAACAGTTGGTTTTCTTTTTGAAAGAGTTACAAGAATTGCTCCCAAAAGTTCTGAACCATCCCATAATCCTATAACATTATCCCATCTATTTAACATATCACATTTACTTATAAATGTTCCTGCAAATTTGTCATTCTTTCTATCTGTAAAAAAATTCACATATTCTTCTCTTTTAACTTTTTTTATTTCCATTGTATCCTCAAAATATATTTTCTGAATCAATATTTTTTATCAATTCTTCCATTTTTGGTAATTTTTTAGGAACATAATCCAAATCAACAAATTCTCTTTTTTTGGTTCCTCTTTCCTTGGGATATTTTGTTTTTACCCATCCTTCATACAGTTCTGAATTCCAAACAAATTTTGGAAAATTAAAAGTATTCTTTTTAAATATTTCTTCAACTGAATCACCATCGTTCAATGCTGAATCCATAAACATCTCAACAAATCTAAAAGAATCTTCAATTTCATTTCTATCAATTGAAGACCTGAACAATCTAAATTCAACTGTTCCAATATGTTTCAAATTGTATGTATTTATTGCATATCTGAACGGTCTTCCCAGTGAAACACCATCTTTACCTGCACAATGCATTCTTATAAAGTCACTAAAATTTTCTGTCTTGTTTAAAATGTTATCAATCATATATTCTGGCATTCTCCTGCCACCATCATACTTTAAATATGATGTTCCTCTCATTTTTGTTATTTCATCATTATGTTGATAATTATAACATTTTTCAATTGATATATCTTGATTCAACATTATATACTTCATCAATTTTTTGAGAGCAGAAATATTATCTTTTAATCCAGGAATAAAAATATGAATGTGTCCATGATTTACACAAGAAGCTGAAGGATTATTTCCTTTTTCAAGAAAAATATCTTTTATTTTCATAATCAAATCAACTTGTTCCTGCCATGTTTTTGTTGGCATTGTATTGATTTCACCACCCATGAATGGTTCAATTCCAAGTGGGTCACATGCAATACCTTTATATTCACCATACATGTTTACAATATCTGTTTCACAATATTCCCATTTACCAAGTTCTTTTGGAATTTCTATTCTTCTATCAACATCTCCCCATTCTATCTCATAACCATAAGTAAAAGTTTTTTTATTGAACATGATTTACCTCTCTAAAATAAATTTAATGAATCAGAATATCCACTATCCTTTTCTTCCCAATTTTCAAATCTGTTCAATTTTGAAAAATCATTTTCTTTTGAATATTCAATAAATCTTTCTTTCAAATTTTTATCAAAAATATCAAGAAATAATTCTCCTGTTTTTGTTATTGGTTCATCATAAGATAACAAAATATTTTCAACTTTAAAATCTTTGATATATCTAAAATATTCTCCTACTTTTTCATGTGCTCTTAAAAATGCTCTATTTTTACCCCACATGGCAGTTCCTGCTGGCTTGCCACTTCTTATAACAATTCTTTTCTGATACTCTTCGTGTCCTTTATCATCATGTGTATAATAATAAATCAAAAAGAATGCTCTGTCAATATATTCCTTTGATGTTTCATAAAAATAAGGAGGTCTAAATCTAAAAGAATCGGTGACTCCTGCACCTTCAACAAAAACATTATGATTTTTTAATCTTTCATCAATGAATTTTGTTATGTTTTCTGATGAACCAAAAATTCCTGTTGTGGAGTCTAAACCTTGAAACCTATCCAATCCATTTTTTGTATACCACTTACCAATGAATGTAGTATTGAAATCTTTGAAATGATAGCCAACTACTTTTTCATCATAAAGAACTTCTTCATATTCAAATCCCTCTGATTTAAGAAAAAGTAACATCTGATTCAATCTTGTGCTCTTTCCTGAACCACTTGTTCCAAGATTTATAAAAATAAAATTTTTCATTTACCCTCCAAAAGTTTTATCACATCACAGATTGCCGAATAATATCCATTTTCCTCTCCAGCTTCAAATTCAGAACCATATGATTCCTTTGTAATTGGTTTCATCTTTTTGATTTCTTCTAACAGAACTTTATTGAACTTTTCCATGACACCCTCCAAATTAATCAACAATTTTGATTTTATCTATTTTATTTTAAAAAGAAATATCATTTATACCAAAATGGAGGATTTTCTTCAAGAGGACAACCAATAAACATATCATCTGTCTCACAATCTTTATGAACATTCCATTTTGACAAATCACCTTTAAATCTTGCATCAGCAAACATTGTATCCATTTGTCTTACATTGTTCACATTCCATTTGGATATATCACCAGTGAATTTTGCATCCCAGAACATTGATGACATTTTTCTAACTTTAGAAACATTCCACTTGCTGATGTCTCCATTGAAATCAGATTCAGAAAACATTCCAGTCATATTTTCAACATTTGAAACATCCCACTTGGAAATATCACCATTGAATGAAGACCTGAAGAACATGTTATCCATGGTTGTGGCATTACTGGTATTCCATTTTGATATGTCTCCATTGAAAAAGATTTCTTCAAATAATTCTGATAAATCTGTTATCAAAGAAACATCTATATGATTGAGGTCTGCACTGTTTCCTTGTTTATTAATTTCTTTAATAATTAAATAAGAAAGTTCTGACTTTGTTTTTGGTTTAAAATGCATAAAAACTCCAATCAAAAATTATATTTTATCAAGCTCACTAACTTTTAAATTCATGTTCCAATCTTTATTAAAAATGTTAATCAAAACACTTAATTGTGTTTTTTCTTTTTGTTTATATTTTGGGTCACGGACTTTTGTTTCTTTAAACTCTGACGATTTTTTGCCATCCCATAAAACATATTCAATAATAAACATATCATCATCATTTTTAAAAAACATAGCATACAAATCATCTTCTGCTTTTGGTGATTCAACTTTAACCAGATACATCGGCGTTCCAGTAAATGTTTCTTCACTTTTAAAGAATGTGATTTTTTCTTCTGTTAATTTATATTGAACCTTCACAATCTTGTTTTCATCAATTCTGTACTTTGTCATTTTGTTCTCCTTTAGTTTAATATTCTCATCCATATTATTTATTTTTAAATTTGACCCAGTCGCCACCTTCAACTTTTTCTCTGCCTTCTTTGTTATTGATGAAATAAATCCAACCTTTACTACCATCTTTTGCTTCAACAACCTTCCTGTCATAAAATCTTGGATATCCCTCAAGGTCATCAAGTTTTTTGAATGTTTCATCATTGACATAATAAAGTTCTGCAACGACAGAACCATTTCCATCTGAGATGAAGGGATAAGCACCAAGTGAAAACATATCAAAGTTGTGCACAATTGTAGAGTGTGAGAACAATGACTTTTCAAGACATCTATGATTGCTCATTTCATATCTCAGTGAACCATAAACAAAAACAGGAGTGACTTTCTCAATCAATCCAATTGAAATCATTTTATCAAGAAGTTGTTCCTTTGTTGTCACACCTTCAAGATATGCTCTATTTTTGAGCAGATGTCTGTTCTTGAAATTCACCATGAATGATTCAAAGTCATCAGAATAGAAATCTGTCTCAATCAGAAAGTTGATTATCTCATTCTGGTTGTCAAACTTCATGACTTTTCCTGCAACTGAAAATAAATTATCCATAGATATACCTCCTATTTCTATCAAAATTTACAACTTTCTTTCTCTCATATTCTTTGACCTCTTCAGCAACATTCAATATTGTCTGAAGATATTGTCTTGAGAGAAACCTCTGACCAGCAAACAAATGTCTCAGATATCCAAGCTCAGGAAGAAGATTTTCCTTCCTATTATTTGCAACATAAACTGTAGCAAGAAACCTTTGCCCTGCTATTTCAACTGTCATCAACTTCCTTTCATAATGTTCAGGAGCACCCTCAAAGAAATCCATCTTCTTGATTTGATTGGGAGTGAGTTCATAAACAATCCCTTCGACAACAGACTTTTCGTCTCTTTTAATATTTGCATAAGACCTACCAAATGCATTGGGTTTGTCAAATGTCAACTTCCAACCGTGTAGAGTTCCTGGATACCTTGCAAAGTATCTTCCAACTCTTTCTTCAAGTCTCTGAGAATTCATGTTTGAACCATAGGCAAAATAGAAAACTTTCATCATTACTCCCTATACAGCAACAGCAAGTTGTTCAACAAAACCATTCAACTTCTTGAATCTCTTTCTCAGTGATTCTTTCACACAGTTTGCAACATTCAATGAATCCATCATCTCATTGAGACTCTGAAATTTCTTTGTCTCATTTGACAACAATTTTGTTGACCTGTCAAGCATCGCTGTCATCAAATGAATCCAACTTGCTATCTTCTCAAAATCAACAGTTCCTGAATGCTGTCTGACTTCTACTGTTCCTCTTGTTTTTATATGGCTCATGTTCACCTTGTAATATCTTCCTGATGGTGAGTATGAAGAGTTTGATATTGCATCAAAACAACTTTTGCAATATCTGCCATTGTTTTCTCTTCTTGATGCTGGCTGAAGAAGGTCAATCAAACCTTCATTCATTGCATACATCTTGAAGAATTCATATCCCTGGAACTCACTATATGACTGCCATGTACTCTTGCCAAAATGAACATGAGTTCCACAAGTCTTGTTGACTTTGATTTTCTTTGACTTCTCAAGACCAGTGAGATAATCCATAACCTTCTTGAGTTCTCTCAGACCATCTTTACCAGAAAGAATGGGACTTATAATTTCAAGACCGTGCCTGAAACCTCTTACTGATGTGTCATAAGTAACATTCCAGTTTGAGTAATTGACTCTCTGACCTGACATAGAGTAAGTTGAACCATCGCCTTCAACTGGAGCAGTCAAACCAAGTGTCTTCAAACCAGCATTGATTTCAGAACCTGACAGATTTGAACAGAATTCCAATTCAACACCAAATGTCTGAGATTTATCAAACGATGTTATGAAAAGTGATTCAATTGGAGAAGAAGTAGTTTGACCAATTGTTGTGAAATTATAAATATGAGACCTTCCTTGTCTATGTTTTTTAAGCATATTCCACAAATCCCAAGAATATTTCCATTCAGGAAATCTTTCTTTCATTACTCTTTCGAGTTCATTTCTCTTAAAGTTCCTTGTTCCGAAAATTGATTTAAGAAATTCGTATTGCTCTCTTGTTGTCATAACAACCTCCAACATCAAATAAAAATTAACAACTCACAAGAAGATTATATCTTATTTTTTGAGATTAGTAAAGAAAATTTGTTAAAAAACTTTTAAATAAAAACAATTACTTACAATTTTCTTAAATCCATCATTGAAAAATGTTTTGCATATCTTTCCTTCATGTATTCGGTTATATCTTCTTGGTCTTTAAACTTTCCAAGAAGGGAAACTGCCAACTTCTCACTTTCGTGTTCAAGTATAACATATCGTTCAGACCTGAAGTCACAAAATCTGAATTCAACATCACAATTGTATTGTTCTGCAATCTCAAAAATCTTTTCTACCTCATTAACATATCTACAATCATAAGCAATAATGTCTGAATAAAGACCAGACTCTATGACTTTCTTTGCAGTCATTCCCCAAATTTCTGCCCAAATGTCATCCCTATACATATTTCTTAGAACATCTGTCCCAAGATTTTGTAGAATCTTCCTTCCTGATGTTGAATGTATAACTTTGTCATCATCTGTTCTTACTTCTACAGAAAATTTATCTTTAAAAGAAGCATACTCTTCGTCACTTCTTGGTTCCCAACCTAACACACCCCAGACAAAATTCCTAATTGGTTCACTGAAAGAAATATAAACAGGTGCTCTTGAATTATCATAACAAATTTTTGAATAATAGTTTTTACCAGAACCAATTACTCCAAGAAAGACAGATATTTTCATAAACCAACCTCCTTTTTATATTCATACATTTCTGCTATAACTGATGGAATTCCATAACCTTCAATAATTTCTTCACATCTTTTCATTATCTCAACTATATCATTATGATGATTTCCAAAAAGATATTCATTGACAATGAAAATCCAAAGTTCAAAAAGGTCGCATGATTTGAACAATGTGAACTGTAGTGGAGAAAGAACACTTTTCATGTGTTCATCCGTGCAGTCAGAAAATCTTGATTCCCGTTTCAACATCTCATCTTCAATCTTTTCCCATGATTTTTTTGTTGTTCTCGAATAATTCTTAACAACATAAGACAAATCACCTGTCACTGTCTCAAAGACATCATGATGAAGAACTGAGGAAAGTGCTTGAGCACTGATTTCAATTCCTTCTTTCTTTGCAAATCTCTCAAACAAAATCCCAACAAGGAATGAGTGATGAACCAAATCGTACTTCCTGATATGGAAAACACCAGAAAGTCTCTCAACATGAAACATCCTAAGATAATCACTAATTTTTAAACACATACTATCCTCCAAATAAATTATACAAAAACGGATTATTGAACACTGGTTTAATTTTATTTTTTACAAGAAATATTTTCCCCCAGTCTTCAAAAAAACTATTTTTTCTGTTGTACGATAAAATAGATTTGTCTTCTCTTGTCATTTCTTCAAACTTGAAAAGTTCAACAACTTCTCTATTAAAATCATCAAATGTCATTTTGTCATCATAATAAAAACATTCATTTGTTTTGAAATCATTTTCATTATAATTTGAAATTGTTTTTACAAGGTCAAGAAAATCATCGTAAACATGAAGATTGTTCACAAAATGATAATATTTGCCCACAGGAACATTTAACATCATAGCAACATATTCCTGCATGAAACAAAAATTGAAAACATTTACAGCACTCAATCCCCAGATTAAATCATTCGACCTCATGTATGAAGTTAGATTCAACTTACCATCAACCATCATGAACTGAAGACTTCTTGAACATGGTTGGTCTTTTGTTATTTTGAGCTCTCCATCTTTCGTGTAACAGTCTTTTACTGGGTCGTGAATAGTTATAAGAGCCTGTCTTGAATTTTTATCTTTTAGGAGTGTTTCTATAACAAATTTTAATTGGTCAACTTCACGAATGTCTTCAATGCATGAAGAACCAACCAAAGGTCTTGAACATTCATAATCTTTTGCCACTCCATTAAAAGAACGGATTCTTGAGCCATACCCAGCTCTCATGAATTTTCCATCATCTGAAAAGTTATACATATTTTTGACATAACTTCCAGGAAGTGACATGTGATTTGTTCCAGATGCCAGCCAAAGGGATTCAACAAACCCAAGAACTTTGTTCCATTTTCTTTCTGGAATTGTGACATATCTATCACATGGATTTTTCATTTCAATTAAAACAGGATAAGGAATTTCAATACAATCATATCCTCTTGTTTTTCTTCTGATACCTTCTTCAAGAATTTTCTTTGAGAGAACAATCAACATCTGATTTAAATTTTCAACTTTTATCATTCCACCCTCCAACAAATAACAAGTTTAAATCATATCTATTTTATTTAAAAAGAAAATATTTAAACAACAATAAAACCTTTGACATCACAGACCGCTATAACTTCTTCTCTTGTAAATTTTTTTCTATTATCAGAACAATAGAAACCATCACCAACTTTTTCAGGACAATATTCAAGACTTGTTAATTGATTATCAGAACAGTTGAAAGTGTGTCTGATATTTTTTGGACATCCTTTTAGACTTGTTAAATCATTATTGTCACAATAATATCCAAGTTTCACAAAACTTGGACTTCCTTTTAAAGAAACTAATTTATTATGTGAACAACTAAAATTTTCTCCTACTTTTTTTGGTAAATATTCCAAGGATGTTAAATTATTGTAAGATACATCAATACTCCTTTCAACCCATGTTGGAAATCCTTTTAAAGATTTAAGATTTTTATTAAAATTTACAATAACATTTTGGTATACTGTTTCTGGCAAACCTTCAAGAGATGTTATACTTGTTGATTTTATTATAATATTTTTACAAGATTTTATTTCATGTTCAAAATAAATTTTTCCATTTCTGATATGATTTTCCTTTACAACAATGTCACCATTATAAAAACTCCCTTTTAAATAATTAGGGTCAATCAACATTTCATTTCCTTCCTCAACTTTCACAATCTTGTTTTCATCAATTCTGTACTTTGTCATTTTATTTCTCCATTAGTTTTATATTCACACATTTATTTATTTTTTAAAAGAAAATTTCAACCATATTATAACTATCCATTATACCAAACTGGGGGATTCTTTTCTAATGGCGAATCTTTGAACATTCGATTCATTTCTTGAGTTGTTACACCTTTTACATCCCACTTGGAAATATCACCATTGAATTTTGAATTATAAAACATATCTTTCATGAACCAAACACTACTTACATCCCATTTGGAAATGTCCCTGTTGAACTTTGAATGTGCAAACATCTCATTCATATATCTAACAGAGGATACATTCCACTTGGAAATATCACCATTGAATTTTGATGACATGAACATTCCATCCATTCTTACAACCTTGCTAACATTCCACTTGGATATATTACCATTGAATTCTGAATCTTCAAACATATGACTCATCATTGTTACATGACTTACATCCCATTTTGAAATATCACCATTGAACTCTAAATCTTTAAAAATATATGACAAATCTTTTATTTTACTTATATCAATATGATTCAAATCGGCAATATTACCTTTTTGTTCTATTTCTTCTTTTATTAATGCTCTTAATTGTTTATTTGTATTTGGTTGCAAAATGTTTTCCTCAACTTTCACAATCTTGTTTTCATCAATTCTGTACTTTATCATCATTTTCTCCTTTAGTTTTATATTCACA
>ERZ795059.1681-NODE-1681-length-24347-cov-24.339453_pt1 | contig 24347 bp, 20 predicted proteins | sample MGYA00375143_ERZ795059 | MGnify/ENA primary metagenome ERZ795059 (study PRJEB30188, sample SAMN05720168) | activated sludge metagenome | isolation source: Anaerobic digester | place: USA | collected 2015-01-07 ... | reverse complement strand
TCCGTTTTTTGAAATGATTCTCATATCTATTACAATTAAACTAATATAAAAGTGTATCTTCTTTGGCAAACATAAACAATTCCAGTGTATAAACCAAGCTCATCCGGCAGTGTTCAAATCAGCAAAACTTTGACCGGGTCGCATTGGGTATTAATCAATTATCCATGGCGATGAGAAAAACCTTGTTTTCGGTCTTTATTAAGCTTGAAATTCGACCGATTACCTAAGTTTTTCCAACCCGCCTTTGGCAATAAAAAGTTCGGCATTGAGAATGGCTCCACCAGCTGCACCCCGAACCGTATTATGCGATAACATCACAAACTTATAATCGAGGATGGGACACTCCCGCAGACGACCGAGACTAACGGTCATACCGTTTTCCAGAAGGCGATGTAATCTCGGTTGCGGATAACTGCTTTCTTCAAAATAGCAAAGCGGCTTTTCCGGTGCGCTTGGCAGTTTCAAACGTTGCGGTTCACCCTTGAATTCACGCCAGGCGGCGATGATCTCTCCAGCAGTCGGTTTTCGTTCCAATTTAACTGAAACGCATTCCGTATGACCATCAACGACGGCGACGCGATTGCAAGCCGCGCTAATGATAAATTGGGCTGGTTCGATATGCCCATCAAGGTATTTCCCGAGTATCTTTTGGGGTTCACTTTCTAATTTCGCTTCTTCACCGCTGATAAATGGGATAACATTATCCACAATATCCAGACTGGCGACGCCCGGATAACCAGCACCGGAAATCGCTTGCATAGTAACAATATTAACGGCCGAAAGCCCAAATTGATCGAGTAAAGGTTTTAGAGCTACAACCAGACCGGTCGCGGCGCAATTCGGATTGGTGATAATCGCACCTCGTCCATATTTCTGAGTAGCGATAATTGCCAAGTGATCGGAATTGACTTCCGGTACCAGAATCGGCACATCGGGGTCATAGCGATGATTGCGTGAATTAGAAATTACGATATAACCAGCGTTAGCAAAATTCGTTTCGATTTCTCCCGCCACGGAGGCATCCAGCCCAGAAAAAACAATGCGGCAGGGTAGATTCGGTTCACAATTTTTAACGACCATCGGCGCAATATTTTCAGGTAAGGGCTTTGCCATAAACCAATGCGCGGCATCGCGATAAGTTTTGCCAGCCGAGCGATCTGAAGCCGCTAAAGCGGCAATTTCAAACCAGGGGTGTTCTGTCAATAGTTCGATGAATTTTTGTCCGACGCTACCGGTGGCACCCAGAATACCAACTGGGATTTTGGACTTTAACTGACTGTTCGATTTCAATTTTTTTCCTTTAATTAATAGAATTGGTAAAAAAAGCTGTATGCAAAGCATTGACTGCCGGCACTAAACAAGGCTCTTTGACGATAAAATAGGTCGCTACATCCGAAGCGCCCAATGAAATCATTTCGATGTTAATATTTTGGCCAGCAATAGCACTGAAAATTTTCGCGGCTAAACCGGGTGTCTGTTTCAATCCCGCGCCAACTGCCGCTACGACGACTTCATCATCGCAATGCTCGATCGAATCAATCAATCCGTCTTTCAAAACTTGGAGAGCTTTATAGCCGACTTTAGAATCTTTGCGGTCAATCAACAAATTAATACAGGTTTGCGAGGTAATAATCGAGTAAATATTAACTCCACAGGCGGCTAAGCGACTGCCGATTTCGGAAATAACGCCCGGTTTATAACCAACACCAGCGCCTTTTATCCGTAAAACCGAAATGTTTTTATTATAAGTAACACTTTTAATAATTGCCGTATTGAGAATTTCTTTAGCACAAATTTCGGTGCCTTCAATCTCCGGATGATAAATATTACGAATCACTAATGGAATCGAGTCGTGAATCAACGGCTCGACTGTGCGCGGATGTAATATTTTAGCACCGAAGTAGGAAAGCTCAGCCGCTTCGTAGTAGGATAATTTATCAATTAAGGTCGCCGTCGGCACAATCTTTGGATCGGCGGTCATAAATCCATCCACATCCTTCCAGATTTCTAAACGGTCGGCTTTCAAACCTTGGGCAATGACCGCCGCGCTATAGTCGGAACTATTTCGGCCAAAGAGGGTAACTTTGCCGTTTTTATTAACCCCAAAGAATCCGGTAATTAGCGGCGTAATGCCTTTTTCAAGCAATGGATAGACATGCGATGGCAAATTTTTACGAACTATTGGCAACAATGCGGTAGCACTGGTAAAGGAATCGTCGGTGACAATTCCAATTTTATCAGACTCTAAATACTGAGCCGGAATGCCATGAGCCTTAAAAATCGTCGCCGACAAAATTACCGATAGCCGTTCACCAAAGCTCATAATCAGAGCGTAAAGCTGAGGGGTCATTTCTTCGGTATAAGCCAGACCATAAAGCAGGCGTTCGAGTTTCTGAATCCGCTCTTCTAATTCATTCATACAGTCCGATATCATAGTCGGATCGGCAACTAAGTCGGTTAATATTTTAGCATGCCAGGCTCTGATCTTAGTTGTGGTATTTTCGATGGATTGCTCGTTGGCGCGAGCCTCCCGGATTGTAGTTTCCAACCAATCGGTCATGCCATAAATTGCTGATAGAACGACTACCTTCGGTTCTTTATCCTCAGCCAAAATACGGATTGTCTCCGTGTAGGCGTTTTTATCTTTCAAACTGGCACCACCGAATTTCAATACTTTCATACCGATTCAAATTCCTTCATTTGGCAATCATACTTTCACTCATTTCAACGCGGCAAATTTCTGGGATTTCTCCCGCAAATCCAACATAATCTTCAATAATTACGATACATCCGGCTACACCAAATTTCAGTACCTCATTCATCGCATTTTCAATTTCAAATTTATCTTTTTCACGGATGCGATTTCCTAAAGCAGTCGCGGCGGCGTCCGCTAACACCGGATCGTCAGCGAGAATGACGCTGGCGTGCGACTTCCCGAAGCTTAGTGCATGTCCGATCACCCCGGATGAAGTACAGACGCTGGTTAGCGTAGAATGCACCGGAATTCGCAAGCCTATATCGTGAATTACAGCCGGTCCACTGTAGATCCCAACCACTACTGGCCGGTCATTTAGAATTGCGATATCACCGCCGTTATCAACGATAGCAAAGGTGGCACCGGCTTTTTGCATCGCCAGAACTGCATATTTAGCAATTGCCCCGGCTACTGCCGCCATCGGACCGACTCCGCAAATAGCTCCGGCAGTCGCCATTTCCCGTATAATTTTACTGGCGTCGTTCGGAACTTTATAGGGCTTCAACGTCGCTTTAAAAATTGGATCGTTGGAGATATAGTTTTCTATGTCTGTATAACAACGGATAATTTCTTCCTCACCAATTTTAACCAATTCAGGCTCGCCCGTAATGCGGGCAATTGTATTTTTATATCGGAAAGTTACCGTTTGGTTCATCTCTTGCCTTACTTTATTCCAGACAGCCAACTGAACAAACTTTAGTGCAGATACGACACAGATTGCATTTAGCTTGGTCAATAGTTATTTGATTGTTTTCATTTAGATAAATAGCCTTCTCCGGACACTGGGCGATACACAGTTCACAAAGGATGCAACGAGAATGGTCAATTTGAATTCCGTTGGAATGTTTCTGGTTGGTTGTTGATATTGCCTGTGGTTTTTTGGGTGGCTTGACGGCTAATTGTTTGGCTTTTCCGATCTTGGGAATTGGCTCGATCGCTTCGGTCAGGAGAAAATTGCCGTTCAGAATCCAATTTTTCAATTCATTAGCAATTTTGCGAGCCATAAACAGACTGGAGAGCGAACCCGTAGGAACCGGCTTGCCCTCAATTTCTACTTGACCGGATTTGAGCTCCCGGTATGTAACTCCGGTTCTCAGGATTGGACGTTTCAATCGTGGAATTCCGTAATCCACAATATTTACCCTGAGTTCGTCATCGGTTATGGCAACCGAACGAGCAATTTCTTCATTCAAAAGTGGAATCGGCACGCCAATCCCAACGAACAGAGTACAGCCATAGCCATAGACATAAGCTCCGCGTAGATATTCGGGACGCATAAGTTTCAAATCGCCCTTAACCATTAAATTGGCGAAACCTGTTTCCGGACTGTGCTGACTGCCCGAATCAATTACATATCCTACTCCGCCGCCTAGGAAAATACGTGTTCCCAGACCGATCGCCAAAAAATTCGGGTCATTATTGAGCGGCGACAGTTCACCCGCGCCGGAGTAGGTGACATTACCGAGCCGTGGCAGTAATCTTCCCATATAGGTGTAAATAATACGATCAGTCGAATTAGCCGCGGCATTGTAACGTTGATAAGCATTACGTGGATTGAGCAGAACAGCCTGATTAAGGTCTTTGAGCGTAAATTCAGTTACAATGGAATCAAGCGGATAACAATCAGTAGGTTTGCCTTCGGCTTCTAAGACGAGATTTTTGCCGGCTACCATATCCTCTATGACATGGCCTCCGCCGTAATGACCATTCGATTTTTGGGAACGCTCGGTAGCACCGATATAAGCATCCACCGCCGCTAAACCACCGTATGCTGGAACGTCGTTAATTTTCACTTTTTCCATTTTTAAGGGCGGGTCGGTATGACCAAAATTCAAAAATGCTCCGGAAGAACACATTGCCCCAAAAGTACCAGTCGTGACGACATCAACTTTCTCCAAAACACTTTTAATACCCTGTTCCCGAATAAAGCTCTTTATCTCCTCCGCCGTCATCACAACTGCCTGACGGTTTTTTATCTTCTGGTTAATCTCGGCGTAGCTTTTTACAATTTTCATATAATCCTTTCAGCCAAAAAAGCGTAATAATATAATAAATTTTACCCAGATTATTGGCGGACTACTTTAAATATTTATGAATATTTTCTTATTATTTTGTATAATTTATGTATAAATATACAGCATAATTTTCTGCTAAGGTCATCAAGTACATCATGATGGTGAGTTTATTATATTTTGGACAAACGTGCGACAAGCGGCAAGGCGATTATTTTCGGGTGTATTTTCCAGCAAATTAATGAAGGCTGAGCCGATAATCACCCCGTCGGCATAGTGAGTGTAAGTTTGGAAATCCTCATGACTTTTAACGCCAAAACCGATCAGCCAAGGATGCCAGAGAGTCTGCTTTAAATGATTGAAAAATGCGATTGTCTCGGGAGTTGGTCGGTTATCCTGGCCGGTAACGCCGGTGTAAGCCACACAGTAAATAAAAGCGGTACTGATTTCGTCAATTTGCCGAATGCGCTCGGTGGGAGTATTCGGAGCTATTAAATGAATCAAATCCAGGTCGGCTTTGCTCAATTCATCCCGGTACCGCTGACTTTCTTCCATAGGCCAATCCGGTAGAATTAGCCCATCAACTCCTACATTGTGGGCACTTTTAATAAATTTTGCTAAGCCCATTTGATAAATGGGGTTTAGATAACCCATTAAAATAATTGGAATATCTGAAAATTTTCTGACCGTGGCCACTATATCGAGAACTTGCTTCAAGTCAACTCCGTTTGCCAGGGCTTTATCAGAAGCTTTCTGAATAACCGGACCGTCGGCAATCGGATCGGAAAACGGAATTCCCAACTCGATAAAGTCCACCCCGCTTGCGGCCAGGGTTAAAATTATCTCCGGAGTACAATTTTTCTCCGGAAAACCGGCTGTGAGAAAAATCGAGAGACATTTTTCCTGTTTTTCTTTTTTACTTTTTAGAATTTGATTTAATCTGGTGCTCATTGGATTTCCTTACCGCCTTTCCAAATATTTGAGATATGTTTCCAGATCTTTATCGCCTCGACCACTCAGGTTCACCACTACGGATTCCCGACTATGAGTCTGTGGCAAAAGATATTCAAGATAAGCGAGAGCATGCGCGGATTCAAGCGCCGGTATGATGCCTTCCAGTCGGCATAAAAGCTCTACCGCGGCTAAAGCTTCAGTATCAGTTACAGCATAATACTTGACTCGCCCACTATCCTTAAGATGACAATGCTCTGGACCGACGCCCGGATAGTCCAATCCGGCTGAGAGCGAATAGGGCAATTGAATCTGGCCGTCATTATTTTGAAGTACGAAGGATTTCATTCCATGAAAAATACCGAGTGAGCCACAACTCAGTGTCGCCGAATGTTTGCCACTGGCAAGTCCTTCTCCAGCCGCTTCTACTCCGATTAAATTGACAGCGGTATCAGAAATAAACGGATAAAAAATACCCATGGCGTTACTCCCGCCGCCAACACAAGCCAGAATGTAGTCCGGCAAACGACCGGTTTTCTCGACAATTTGTTCGCGTGTTTCCTCGCCAATAATTTTCTGAAAGTCACGCACAATCGTGGGAAACGGATGTGGTCCGACTACCGAACCGATTATATAATGAGTAGTTTTTACATTAGCCAGCCAATCCCGCAAGGCTTCGTTCGTAGCATCTTTCAGAGTAGCTGTTCCAGTATGAACCGGACGGACTTCAGCCCCCAGAAGTTGCATACGTCGCACATTGGGATATTGGCGTTGAATATCTTCCGCTCCCATGTAAATGCAACATTCCAGACCGGCTCGCGCCGCCACGGTCGCAACGGCAACGCCATGCTGACCGGCGCCAGTCTCGGCGATGATGCGCTTCTTATGCATTGCTTGCGCCAGAAGAATCTGCCCAATGGCATTGTTAATTTTATGAGCGCCGGTATGATTCAAATCCTCACGTTTCAAATAAATTTTAGCCTGACCATAATGGCGGGTCAGGTTTTCGGCAAAATATAAAGGCGTTGGACGACCGGCGTAATCGTGCAACTCAATGTTTAACCGTTTTTGAAAATCGGGATCATCTTTAAGCGCTAAATATATTTCTTCCAATTCGACCAATGCCGGACGCAGGATTTCCGGAACATACTGTCCGCCATATTCGCCAAAATATCCTTTTTCCATTGAATTAATTGTCCTTTCTCTGATTAAATATTCTAATTTGACTAACTAATGTCTTGATCTTTTCCGGATCTTTGTGACCGGGCTTTGATTCACTTCCGCTGGCTACGTCAATTACGGCTGGACCAATCATTTCTAAAGCTTCCAAGATGTTAGTGGTATCTATCCCGCCTGCCAGCACCAGTTTCTTTCGTTCCAGTTCGGTCGGAATCCAACGCCAATTAAAGGCTTGGCCGGTTCCCCCAAAAATACTTTCCGCATAATTATCCAGCAAAACCATATCAGCCGACGCATAATTTAATTCGGTTATTTTACCATTTTTACAACGGTAACAAGCTATTACCGGCACTCCTAATTGGGAATAGTCATTGAAATCCTGCGGCTCGTAAATCTGCAAGCGCTGAACTCCGGTGATTGTGATAATTTTGCGAGCTTCTTCCAGAAAAGGTTTTACCAATACACCGACACTCTCAACCGTCCTCGGAAGCACCTTAATAATTTCGGCGGCGAGTTCCGGTGCAATGTAGCGCGGGCTTGCGGGATAAAAATTAAATCCCAGCCAATCGGCGCCAAGTTGAGCGGCAAGTAAAGCATCCTCCAGCGAGGTAATCCCGCAGATTTTCAATTTAACCGGCATTAGCGATTGCACTCCTGAACTTCTTCAATAAACTATCCGGTTCGCGATCACGCATTAATGATTCGCCAATTAATGCACCGGCAAAGCCGTTTTTAAAAAGTCGTACACACTCGTCGGTGTTACTTATTCCGCTGGCACTGATGACCGGTATATCATCAGGTAAAAGGGGCTTCAGACGGAAGGAATTATTCAAATCCACTTCAAAATTTGCCAGATCACGGTTGTTGATCGCCAGAATTAAATTGGAATGATTAGACGGAATTTTAACTACATCGTTTTCCGTCGCCAATTCCAATAAAACTTCCAGAGCCAGTTTCGTCGCTAACTCGCAAAATTGGGTAATTTGCTTTGGCGATAGAATCCGAGCAATCAACAAGATGAGATCGGCTTGATAATAACGAGATTCATAAATCTGATAAGGGTCAACGATAAAATCCTTACGCAGAAGCGGCAAGTCAATCTGTTCTCGAATAACTTGCAAATCAGCCAAATTACCCATAAAGAATTGCGAGTCCGTCAGAATGGAAATAGCACTTGCTCCCCCTTTCGTATAGCATTTCGCCTGCTGGAGCGGATCGAAATCAGAATTGATAATTCCTCGAGACGGTGAAGCCCTTTTAACTTCGCCGATGAAATGAAAACCCCCTTGCTGTTTCATAGTTTTCAGCAGGCTATGCTTTGGATGATTTTCCCCGATTCGAGATTGATAGAATTCCAGAGGGATGCACTTCTTAATGTCTATTAATTCCTGCTTTTTATGAGCGACGATAGTATCAAGCCAATTCATATCTCTTCGTTTAATTAGCGAGTTTGCTACTCATTTCGATAAACTGATTCAGTTTCTGCAAGGCTTTGCCGCTGTCGATAAGTTCTTCGGCAAGGAATATTCCATCAGGAATATTGTCGACTTTACCGGCGACATAAAGACCAAAAGCCGCATTCAAAGCCGTCATTTCACGCGGATAGCCTCGCCTTCCATTTAATATTTCCAAAGTTATCCGCGCGTTTTTCTCGGCATCCCCGCCTTGCACCAGCTGATAGCTGTTCAGGTTTTGGGAACATTTTTCCGCTCGGTAAAAATATTCGTAAATATCCGGTCGAGCAATGTCAACTTCAAATACCCGATTACCGGCGAACGGCGATGCTTCGTCAAAGCCTTCCTCGCTATGCACCACACATGCTTTTTTATAACATCGTTGTCTCAAAACAGCCGCTGTTTTGGCGGCGGTTTCCAGATTGTATGTCCCAATCAATTGCCGCTTCAAATTGGCTGGATTTATCAATGGTCCAAGCATATTGAAAATCGTGCGAATTCCTAAGTTTCGACGGTGCGGAGCTACGGCTTTCATTGCCGGATGATACATCGGCGCAAATAAAAAACTGATCCCGATTTCATTCAGACATCTGCGAGTATTTTCCGGAGAAAGATCAATCCGGGCGCCCAACTTTTCCAGAACATCCGCGGAGCCGGCTTTGCTGGAGACCGAGCGATTACCATGCTTGGCGACGGTAACTCCACCAGCCGCCACCACAAAAGCCGCGGTCGTTGAAACATTAAATGAATGACTCTGATCACCTCCTGTGCCACAAACATCAATGGCATCTGGATCATCAATTGCGACCGCCACCATATTGGCTTGCATCGTGTCAACGAATCCCAGAATTTCCTCTACCGATTCGCCTTTCGTGCGCAATCCAAATAATAGAGCACCGATTTCGGTGGCAGTCAACTGATCATCAATCAACATTTGCAAAGCCGTAGCGGCTTCCTGGCGAGTAAGGTCTTCACATTGACTTATTTTCTCAAGATATTCTTTGATCATATTACACCTCTTCTGTATTATTTTTAAATTTGTCCGCAATTTTTACCCAGTTGCGTAGTACTTGCATTCCATCCGGGGTCAATACCGATTCGGGATGAAATTGGACTCCGAAAAGGGGAAATTTGCGGTGAGCAATTGCCATTATGAGATGATCACTACTTTCGGCTGTGATCGTAAAGCATTCCGGCAAAGATTCACGCTCAATTATCAGTGAGTGATAGCGACCGGCCGTCATGGGCGAAGTCATTCCTTGAAAAATTCCCTGACCGTTATGTTCGATAATCGAAGTCTTGCCATGCACTGGAAAGGGTGCCCGAACGATATTAGCCCCGAATATCTGAGCGATCGCCTGTAATCCGAGGCATACTCCCAGAATAGGAATTTTATGGCAATAAGTTTGAATTATCTGACAGGAAAATCCGGCTTGTTCCGGCCGACCGGGTCCCGGAGAAATGACAATCCCATCCGGTTTTAAGTTTTCAATCTCCGCAACATTTATTTGGTCATTTCTCACGACTAGCACATCGTTGTGCAGTTGACCAATGTAATCCACAAGGTTATAAGTGAAAGAATCATAGTTATCTATGAATAAAATCATTGATTCCTCCACTAGCTTGTTCTATTGCCTGTCGGAGAGCCTGGCATTTATTGAGAGTTTCTTGGTATTCATTTTCAGGCTGGCTATCGGCGACGATTCCCGCTCCACTCTGGTAGTATAGTCGTTCCCGACCGGCGACGATGGTGCGGATGCCGATACACAAATCCAGATTGCCACCATAATTGAAATAACCGATAGCTCCGGAGTAAATTCCGCGCTTTTCCGGTTCAAGTTCATTAATAATTTCCATTGCCCGAATTTTAGGCGCGCCGGAAACCGTTCCGGCTGGAAAAGCCGACTTAAAGGCATCTACCACAGTCAAACCATCGCGCAAATGACCGTGCACTTGAGAAATGATGTGCATAACGTGCGAATATTTTTGAATAGTTTTAAAATCATTGACTTTAACAGTGCCGAATGTCGCTACCCGGCCGAGGTCATTACGGGCTAAATCCACCAGCATAACATGTTCAGCCAGCTCTTTGGGATCATTCAGTAGTTCAGCCTCCAGGCGATCATCTTCAGCGGAAGTTGCCCCTCGCTGACGAGTTCCGGCGATTGGAATGATTTCCAGCTCATTATCCTGAGCCCGGATCAAAGGTTCCGGTGAGGAACCGATTACCTGATAATCCAAAAAGTCCAGAAAAAACATATATGGCGATGGATTAATGTTGCGCAATGCCCGATAGACTTGAAAAACATCGCCGGAATAAGCCATCGAAAAACGCTGAGAAATCACGGCTTGAAAAATATCGCCTGCCAGAATATATTCCTTAGCCTGCTCAACGGCAGTCATAAAATCCTTTTTGGTAAAATTGGCTTCCTCGCTCGCCAGATCAGCCGTAAATCTCAGTTCACCTTCATAGCTGCGATTTAATCTTGCTTGCAGACAATCCAGACGGTTTTGGGCTTCGAGATACAACTGTCGAACATCACTGTCATTGTCAATAAAAACATTAGCGATCAGAATGACTTCATTTTTCAAATGATCGAAAGCCACCAGCTGATTGTAAAAGCCCAGCAGAGCGTCGTCGCTTCCGATTACATCGCGCTTGGGCTTCGGCAATTTTTCGATCTGACCTGCCATTTCGTAACCGATATATCCGACCGCTCCACAGGTAAAACGCGGCAAGTTTTCAATCTTCAGAAGTTCATAATCTTTTAACTGCTTTTGCAGAATAGTGAAGAAATTTTCTCGGTGAATTTTACTTCTATGGTCGGCGATTGAAATCGTCTTGTCATCGCGGCATTTCAAAATTAAATAAGGCTCCTGACTCAGGAATGAATAACGCCCCAACTGTTCGCCTTTAATGACACTTTCCAGTAAAAAGGAATGTTTCCCAGCTTCGCGTAATTTCAGGTAAGCAATCACCGGCGTAATAAAATCGGCATTGAATTTCCTATAAACGGGAATAATCAAACCCGGCCTGGCTAATTTTTCAAAATCCTCATAATTCATATTTCTCTCGTTTTGCTTTTCCTTTATAAAAAGAAAAACCCGCCGGTCATTTCTCAGGCGGGTTTCATAATTTTTATATATTTTTATTTCTTATTTACTCATATTTAAACCTGAGGAAATGACGCTTATCCATCATTTGCCACCACCAGTTTATGTTCATTTGCATTCGCATACTATCTATAATTCTCTAAAAATACGTGGCAATTTTAAACAAATTCTCTTTGGTAGTCAAGAAGTTTTTTTGATTCTATTTTAATTTTCAATCTAACTTCAATCTATTAAGTATTTGGCTTAAAATTTTAAAACTATTAATTGGATGGGGTTAACAAAATTTTTAGCAACTCCTCAGCGGCAATTTTCGGACCCTCAATCTCAAATCCCGCAACCCCAAGCCGCGTTCGCAATTGCCCAACGAAAACCTTATGTTCAAAAAAATGAACAAAGTAACGCCGCGCAATTTTATCATGAATGGCTTTACGCTGAGCCGGTCCAAAAATATTGGCGAAATAGCTATGGACCAATCCGGTGGTAGTAGTTGTCCCTTTACTCATAACCGTACCTTCCCGGAAAACGTATAAAGCCTCATCGGGAGTGGTAAATTTTTCAATTACGGGATGGTCGGCATCAACATTTTCATAATTATTAGCATAGAAAATATAATCAACCGGTACGCCCTTAATGATATTTTCATAAGAAGTAACCGGCAGGACAATGCGAGCGTTAGTTTTGCTGGCATTCATAATGATAGCCCGGTCTAGCTGCCCAAAAGCATAGCCGGGTTGCAAATCATCCAGTCGCAGGAAAGCTCCGATTTCAGTGCCATAAGCTTTTACAACTTGATCTTGAATAACCAGCGAGCCCATATCATCGGCAATGATGGTCAAGTCTTTAATATATTCATCACCGAGACAGCGTAAAGCCTCTAATGTTTCGGATTTACCAGCACCGGTATCGCCGACCATCAGTACATTAGCCTGAGTTCCATTTTTCAGCAAAATTTGCACGAAAGCTCCATGGAAAGGCAAATGCCCCTTTTGCATCACCCTCAAGTTATGTAGAGTCAAGATCATTTTTTTAAGATAGCCAAAATAACCAAATTCATTCCCGCGCGGTACAGCGCCGACGAATAGGTCGTTGGCTTTATCTTCGTAAAAAACTGTCGGAAAGTCGGCTAAATGGCGCAGGTTTTCTTCCGGCACTCCATACAAAAAAATACCATCCGGTTTCCGACGAAGATCCCGATCACTCGCCAACTCAAATAGATTACAAAGGGCGAATCCCAACTCGTAAAACGACTCGTGAAAATAGACATAAACAATCAGCGAGCCAACTTTAGCCGGATAGCAGAGCCATTCCTGAGTATTGAATTGTACCGACTTGATCGGGTTTTCGGTAACTTCAATAAATTCACCTTTGCGCTTGTTCATTGGTGGTTCCAGAATCAGCGGTGGATAAATCAAGACTTGCCGGATTACCGAGATAGAGCCTAACTGGCTATACTCGGCTTTAAAACGCGAACTATGAGACTCGACCGCGATTGTGGCTACTTCTGCCCCGGCGTGCACCTGTCGGTAAACTCGCGGATGTTGGGCGGTAATATTTTCCTGAATATCGCGATAAGCCTGGCGAACCAAATGGGTCAATCGTTCGACAGTCAAATTAAAAGTGCGATATGGTCGTTTGTCGAAATTATCGCCGGTTGAATCACAAAGGATAAAACGGTCGAAACTGCGCCAGTAATTGTACAATTGTTCGACGAATTCATTCAGCAAATGCCGGTCGGCGAATAATCGTTGGCTATCAGAAACAATATTCGGAACCAGTTTACTCTCCAATTTGGTAAGATAACATAATGTTTCATAAAGAATTCTACGATCATTGTCATCTATTGGATAATGTCCGAAAATATCCAGCAGGGGCGACTGCTTCTTTTCCAGGCGGTCGAGGAACCGATTCAATAATTCTTTGAAAATTTCACTCTGCAGGAGTTCCTCAACGTCTTCTGCAACCCAGTCTCGAACGCCTATAACGATTTTATTATCGAAAATTTTCGATTGAAATTTACTCATAACAGCACAGCCTTTTCTAAATAAAAATAATCAAGTTAACCGGTTAATTTAGTATCACTCGATTATTTTGCAAATGTATTCCAATTATTTTAACCTGCATCAGTACTTGCTAATCCATTATTTTTATTATTAGAAACGACTTGATTTCGTAAACAATGGATATTATTATTCCCCGCCCGGGTTACCGATAATTTTACGCAGTTTGGCTTCGTATTCGATTTTACGACTACCTTTCAAGTCGTGTTCCTGACCGCGCAAATTCGCGGCTAAAGCCTGAATTTCCGAGCCGGAGAATCGAACGGCATTGACAACATGCGTTTCGAAAGCCCTGAATGCCAGCGGTGCAACTGCCCGCGTAATATCGGCTATTACATTAGCGTATTGTCGTATTTCCCACTGGGCGTGTTCATCCATCCGCAGTTCCAGAAAGTGGAAAAGATTATGGAGGTCAATCTGCCAGTACCATTGAGTATATAACGAAAGCGGCAGATTTATGCGCGCCAATTCTCGCGCAATATCGTCAGCTAACATTTTTTGATAGTCGTCATAAGCCACTTGCTGGCCTTTGGTTAGAATGTCCAGAACTTTCTGCCTTAGATGAACAGGTACTTCCTGCGGATCGCGTCCTTGGCGATTGTCTTTATTTTGATATTGAATAGCGGTTTCCTCAGGGAGATAAAATTCGTCCTCCATAACGCTATAACGTCCAGAAATCTCATTGACGCGTGCCGCGCGATGGCGAATCCATTGTCGAGCAATGAAAATTGGCATTTTGCAATGAAATGTTAAAACCACCTGCTCGAAAGGCGAAGTATGCTGGTGACGCATTAAGTAATCAATGAGCGCCTCGTCTTCTCGCACCGATTTGGTTCCCTTGCCATATGAAACCCGAGCGCTTTGCACAATCCGACTGTCGCCTCCCATATAGTCCACTAGACGAATAAATCCGTGATCGAGAACTTTGATTTCCTTGTCCAGAAGTGCTTCGGCTTCCGGAACTACCACATGCGACATTTAAATTCTCCTTATTCTAAACCTCGGAAATTTAGGATTTTTATTATTACCGAAATCCGAATTTTTCAAAATACATTAAAAATTATATAGGAATTTTTGTTAATCAGGCTGTATCTGCCGTAAATTCTCCGACGTGGAATTGAATATTCGTAACTTTTGCATTATCGCTCACATTGACCATGGGAAATCAACTCTGGCCGATCGGATGCTCGAATTTACCGGTACTATCAGCCGACGTGAAATGAAGGATCAAGTCCTGGATAATATGGACTTGGAACGCGAACGCGGTATTACCATCAAGAGTCATCCGATCCAGATGAATTATCACGCCCCCGATGGTAAAAACTATATTTTGAATTTGATTGATACTCCGGGACACGTGGACTTTTCCTATGAAGTATCGCGGAGTCTGGCGGCTTGTGAAGGCGCTTTGCTTTTGGTAGATGCCTCCCAAGGAGTTGAAGCTCAAACAGTCAGCAATGCTTATCTCGCCATCGAAAACGACCTGGCTATTATTCCAGTAATAAATAAGATAGATTTGCCGGGAGCAATGATTCCGGAAGCCAAACGTCAAATCATTGATTTGATCGGCTGTGATGAAAACGAAATAATCCTGACCAGCGCTAAGAGCGGTGTTGGCATTGAAGAGATTTTCGAAGCAATCATTAAGCGCATTCCACCACCTAAATACGAACCGGATAAGCCGTTAAGAGCCTTGATTTTCGATTCAGTTTTTGATTCATTTCGCGGCGCCATCCCTTATGTCCGGATTTTCGAAGGTGAGGTGCGTCCAGGTGATTGGATTCGGTTCTATGCAAACAACTCCACCCACGAGGTTTCCGAAGTCGGCATATTCAAAATGCAGAGGCAAAAAACTGAAAAATTAAGTTCCGGCGACGTCGCTTATTTGGTAGCTGGAGTCAAAGATATTTCGAATATTAAGGTCGGCGACACCATTACCCTGAAAAACAATCCGGCGAGTGAACCTCTGCCCGGCTATCGGGTCATTAAGCCAGTAGTTTTTAGCGGCTTGTATCCGGTAGCGGCTGAAGATTTTGAAGATTTGCGTTCATCGCTGGAGAAGATGAAACTAAATGACTCCAGCTTGATTTACGAACCGGAAACTTCAACGGCACTCGGTTTTGGCTTCCGCTGTGGCTACTTAGGACTATTACATATGGAAATCGTTCAGGAGCGTCTGGAACGCGAATTCAATCTGAATTTGATAACCACTATGCCGAATGTCGAGTATCAGGCTTTACTGAAAACCGGCGAACTTATCGAAATAGATAATCCAACCAAAATGCCGGCAATGGGCGAGATTGCCGAAATACGCGAGCCATACGTACGGGCTGAAATTATCGTACCAACAACCTACTTGGGGAACGTCCTGAAACTTTGTCAGGATAAACGAGGTATTTACAAAACAACTAAATACCTCGACATTACGAAAGTGCAAATTCAGTATGAATTGCCCTTAGCTGAAATCGTTTTCGATTTTTACGATAAACTCAAGTCAGTATCGCGCGGTTATGCTTCCTTCGATTACGAGCCAATTGGATACCGAGCCGGTGACCTAGTGAAAGTTGACATTTTAATTTCTGGCGAGCCGGTTGATGCGCTATCGTTCATAGTTCATCGCGACAAAGCCTATGCTCACGGTCGTAATCTCTGCGCCAAACTTAAGGAATTAATCCCGCGCCAGATGTTCGAACTAGTAGTTCAAGCCACTATCGGCTCTAAAGTCATTGCCCGCGAATCGAAAGGTCCCCTGCGGAAAAATGTAACGGCTAAATGTTACGGCGGCGATATTACTCGCAAACGGAAACTCCTCGAAAAGCAAAAAGAGGGCAAGAAACGCATGAAGCAAATCGGGCGGGTCGAGGTGCCACAAGAAGCTTTTCTCGCCGTCCTGAAGATGGAACACTAATCAACCCAAATGGATTTCGTTCATTTTTCTGTCCAAAATTTCCTGTATTAAATTAAGATGTCAATTCTAAAAACTTACTGGAACTATGCTAAAAATCCCTTTTACAGCATCATTTTCGCTTCGCCGTTATTATTTGCCTACGAAATTTTGATATTTACTTTCAATCACTCGGATATTATCGGGTTGCGAAATGGAGCGGATGTATTATTTCGGCAATTTTTCGCGATTTTTAACGTCTATGGCTTTTATGTGGTTGGATTAGTAGTTTTGGTGGCTTTAATGATCGCCTATCACTTCAATTTTAGAGGTAAGAAAAAGCCGAATTTCGAACCTCGATTTTTTATCCTGATGACGCTGGAGAGCATTTTATATGCGCTAGTTATGTATTTCGTGGTGACTCAGCTTGGTAACGTCCTGATGTTGTCCGGAAATGGTCAAACGACTCGCGAGATGATCGTTCTGGCGCTGGGCGCCGGAGTCTATGAGGAATTCATTTTCCGGGTAATTTTAATCACCGGATTTCTGTTTTTCTTAAAGGATATACTGAAACTACCGGAAGCGCTGGCTATTTCGCTGGCAATGATCGGAGCGGCATTTATTTTTGCCATATTTCATTATATTGGTCCTTTTGGTGAGGTTTTTTATCTCAAGACTTTCATTTTGCGTTTTGGCGCCGGACTGTTTCTATCTTTACTTTACATATTTCGCGGATACGGCATCACGGCTTATACCCATACAATATATGATTTGATCATGATCGTTTTATAAATTGGGAATAAGAAACAGGGAATAAATAACTTAAGAAAGTATTTTATTTTCTAAAGCTTCTTCAAATTCTTTCTTTAATTTCTCATTGTAAAAAGGCAGACCTATAAGTTTAAAATATTTGTTTTCTAACTTCAAATCTGTCTTTGCCTTGTTTTCTAATTCAAGTAAGAAATTTTGTTTCCACCCTTCTTTGGAACCTTTAAAGCGACCTTGACTATCTTTGAATTGGTCACCCTTCGGTTCAATAAAAATCTGGTAAATACTGATAACTTTATTCCTTTTCTTTAAAAACATTATGAAGTCCGGCTCAAATGGCCTTCCCTCATCGAACTCAAAAACCTGAAAAAACTTTTCATTACGAAGGAGAGCAATGTCTGAGTATCTTTGTCTCAATTTTTCAATAAATCCATCAATAAAACTGATAAATTTCTGTTCCTCATCTGTGCCATAAAATTCATTTTGGGCATACCAATCTTTTTCAGCTAAATTAACATCTTTCAATTCTTTGTTTTTAAGTTCGTCAATATCTATTTTGATCTTCTTATCTTTAAAAACCTGTCGCAACAATCTTGCTTTAAAAAGATTAGTCCCTTTAAATTCTGAAGTGTTAACCTTAGCTTTTTCCGCTATGTTTCTAACCACAAATAAAGCTACTTCTAATTTCTCAATTGGCGTTAGTTTATTTAACTTATTTTTTGGTCCCGAAACTTCTATTTCAACTTCGCCCAAATATTTAGGATATAGAACAAATTCTCTAACCGATTTAATATGGGGGAAATATTTTTTTAATGTTTCAAATTTATAGAACTCAAATTTATCTAACGCACTTCTAATTATATTCTCTCCAAAATCAGAAAATTTAAATTTTATTTTACCTTTCTCTATATCTTGTGGAGGCTTTAATCCTCTTTCTCCCTCTAAAATAACATCTTCTTTAAGTTCGCCGGTTCTTAATTTATATTGATAATTCCGCTCAATTCTTGCATCGTCTAAACTGAAAATCTCTGTCCTCTGATTCGGAACCCTATCATTTATAAACATCATTCCATCTTTCCAAAAATCTGAGTTTTTGAATGAATCCTTAATAAACAAATCTCTCTGCACATATTTTTCCGCTAAAATCCCCATTTCTGTAAGAGCGCTTTTAATCTCTGTAATATAATCAGGATTGTGGGCGCTATGGTAGTGTAATGTCTCTACAATTCGCAACTCGTTCTCGATGTCTTCATCAAACTTCCTTTTATATTTATCCTCTGTTTCATCTAATTGAAACGGGAAATATCTTGCTCCTCTGCCAATAAGTTGTGCCTCGCCCATCGTGGTGTTGCCCGGATTGTATTTGCCGTGAACCCATTTTCCATCACGCGTATCATACAACCTTACAATGTCAAACAAATTTAACACATCCCACCCTTCATTGAGCATGTTCACCGCAAAAATCGCCCTTATTTCATTATTCCTGGCCTCCAGCGAATTGAGCTTTAACTGCTTTTCTTCATCGACATTTTCCGAATCCAAAAGCATACATTTACTTTCCGAAAAATCTTCCTGCAACTCCCTGATTAAATTATCAAAAGTTATCTTTTCTTTTTGAAAATGGTTAAACGCCTTTTCCAAGTCCGTTCCTTTTGCCCGCAAACTTATCTCCTGAATATCGCGAGTAGTTAAGTTTTTTATTTTTGCCAAAAAATTATCGTAATTTTCTTTTGATTCCTTTATGCTTTTTGATTTAATAAGAATAACTGGCTTTAGGTGTAATTTATATTTTTCGGCAATTTTTCTGCGATACTGGCTTAAAATAACTGCCTGTAAAGCACGTTCAACCGGCTCCAAATCCGCCTGCAAAACCTCTATCTCTTTTGAAAATTTATCTAACCTGAATTGCTTTAAATCGTATTGAAAAATAATTTTGTCTTCGTATTTCTTTCGAATATTTTTGTTGCTTAAATCAATTGTTGCCGTAAACTCCAACAAAATATTTTTACTATTTTTCCCAAAAATCTTTTTAAGAACTGTGTATTCCCAGCTTTTTTCCAAATCTTCTTCTGATTGATTTCTTGTTATCGTCTGCAAATGATGGGCTTCATCGGATATAAGGACAATGTCTTTCCCCTCAAATTCTTCTTCGGTCAAAGCATTTTCTTTGGGATAATTTAAACGAGTATGTAACCCTTGAATGGTGATAAAAAGAATATTAATATCTCCCGGATTTGCTGATTCAAAATTTTGGACTTCTTTAAAAAATACTTCTTTTTCGCCAAATTTGATCTTTGCCGCAAAAAGATATTTCTCAGATAAAGGATTTAGAAAGTTATCTTTTGTTTTCTCAATAATATTCGTGCTATTTACGAAGAAAATGAAATTCCGATAGCCCTGCTTGTAAAGCTGTAAAATGTTAGCGGCCATTATTAAAGTCTTTCCGCTTCCGGTAGCCATATGGAAAAGTAATTGCGCTGGAAATTGTCTTTTTTGATAAACATTAAAATAAAAATCAAATCGGCCTAATGCCTCTTTTTGATATTCCCGCAATTCAAACTTGGGATTCAAATTCCGGACTACTTCATCATCAAGCCGAGAAGTAAAAAAATCTTCTCCAAAGGATTCTTTATTTGCATTAAATGTTTCGTAAAGCATAGTTTAAATTATTTTTACAGGAACTTTTGATCTGGCGACACATACACCATTTTTTATTGCATAACATTCGACATAGTGATCGCCGACATATGCTGTTCGTTCCAAATCATTCTTTGTTTGGTTAAGTGTAATTTCACCTCTTGGTTCTTCACATTCATCGCTATTTCTGACTTTCCATCTATACTCTTCTGCTGAAGTGTTGTCGCTCCTAATTGAGAACTTAATATATCTAGTGTTTCCTTTCCCGCGTGTTAAACCTTTTTGTAGCTGCGGAGTTTGGGTCAACCAACCGGATGAAAAACCAGCCAATGGCTTCACAAAACCATCTATTTTAAATATTAATGCGGGATCGGTGAGTGTTTTTATTCCAGAATCAAAAAGAAATTTCTCCTGCGGCTTTCTTTGATAAAAAAGCACTTCAAGTAAACTCTCAATAGTATCTGATTCTTTTAGATTTTCCAATTTTATAAGAAAGCCGTCTCTGGCATGTGTGATTTTTTCTTTCTGCTCCTCGGTAAATTGAGTTAAATAATCGTCTATAAATCTATCATGATTAGCACGATCTCCTATTTGGTTAGGACGATTAATTGTTTCTGGCAACTCTGTGAAAAACTTAAAAATGGCATTAAAAATTTCGAGTTGTTGATTGTCCTGGAAAAACCTCGTAATGATCTGCTCTAAATGAAAAGATTTTAATTTCAAATTATCATCGGCTTCCTCCAAGTTATTCCGCCACTTCTTGATTACTTTAACGGTCTTTCTAAATTCACCACCAGTTGACTTGTCAACCTCAGTGGCAATTTTAATGTAGCCACGCGGATCAGATGCAATCCATCCTATTTCCTTATGCGCGACAGATATACGGTGGTAATATTCTATCCTGTTTTTACCTCGTCTTTCTTTGATAATTTCCGGAACTTTATAAATATCTTCGCCAAACTCGTTTTTCAAAAAGATATAAGCAGGGACAATATCAACCGAAAATTCCTCCTCACTATTTCGCATATAAGAAATTGTTACAGAATGTGTTTGCAAGGAAGATTTTATCTCGTAGTCGGTGGGATTTTCATAATCTTGTTTTATCTTGGCATCCAATTGTTGTAATGCGGTTAATGGATCGTGTCTATTTTCATCCCAATTACCTAAAACATATAGTATGTCTAGGTCATGGACCGGCCTAATGGCAGTAAAACGTGGATATGATCCTATTTGAATACAATTATTTGTACCGAGTAAATCATTGAAGGACTGATAAATCTTTCCAATGAAATCTCTCTCGCTTTGTTTTGGCGATAGTGTGCGGGCATATTCTCTAAATTTGGCATTGAATTTATCTTTTTTCATAACTTGTAGTTATCATTGTTGTTATAATGTCGTTTAACAAACGACCACGAAAATTGACTATCGTTGCATTCTCCTTGCTACTAATATCTTTAGCCATTTCACATGGTATCTCCTTTCCTTCCTGGGGAGAATATTCCGGATAGTAAAAAATCATACCGGCTTTAGATTTTTTATTTGAAAGCATCGTTTTGATTTCTTGCACGTTAAAAGATTGATAGTGAACTAGTATTAAGTTATGATCCGTAACTTTCGATAAATGATTTTTTGATATTTGCGAAATATTTTTTTCTCGAAAAATACCACTATCTACTAAATCAGTTCTTAAACTGTTATAAGTTTCGCTATTGGCTGCTATTGCAATTTTTCTTGACCATCTTCCTATTCCTAATCGCCAAAGTAGGGGTGTTATCCCAAGAATCCAAGAAATAAAAACTGATAAAAGACCAATGATAGCTATCAGAGTAGATATACCTCCGACAAGAATGAAAAATGGATGATTAAAGAATTGATAAATTGCTCCCATAAAATTATCCATAAAACTCCTTATTTAACTTTTTGTCTTCTTCACTTACTCCATACTCCACATCATCAATCTCGCTGTAATTGACATAAAGATGATTTTTATCTAAACATTCAAGTAAAAATCTTTTCTGGTCCTCAATGGATAAATCTTCAAAATCTTTAGCGTTTTTATCAACTGATTTTATATCTACTTTATAACTCAAAAACGCTTTTTCTTTCATTGTTTCCCAAATATTGTTTAATTCATCTTTTGTTTTTGCTTTCTGTATTTTCTCAACAAAATTTTCATTCCATTTCGCAAGTTCTAAATAAACGAAATCACCGCCGCCTTGCCAACCGACTGATTTTGAAATACCAGTTTGGTCGCCTTTGATAACATTTTTTAATCTAACAACAGCACTATTTTCTCCATAATCAAGTTGCTCAATGCCTATGTATTGTCGACCCATTTTGTGGGCAACGGCACAAGTTGTACCTGTTCCGAGATGATAGTCCAAAACAATTTCTCCTTCCTCTGTGGACATATTAACTATTCTTTGAATTAATTGTTCTGGCTTTTTGCCATGCAAAAGTGACACACTACCTTCAGACTCTAACCCAGTAGTTTTAACATCCCACCAGAAATCTCCCAAAGTAATATTTAGATAATTATCGGCAAATATAATCTTGATTCTCGGTTGTTCTTCCTTTTCATTATAATCTGATTTTACTACATACATCTTATTTTCTGGAGAGATAACTGTAAAGACAAATTGTTTCAACTTGTTTTTCTTATAATCAGCTAATTTCTTAATACTTGCAACTGTCGCTACTGTTCTGATAATTCGCCAGGCGTTTTTTTGTCGCCAATCTTCAAATTTACTCTTTGGGATACTATATTTCTTTATAGCTTCAGAAAGAGAGATAAGTCTAAATTCTTTACAAATTTTATCAGCTTGAGTAATTTCATCTTGAGTTCTATTTTTATTTTCAATTATATTCTTTAATAAAGCTACGTCCTCTTGATTTACGTTATCTATGAATATTCTATATTCACTATCCCATTTTTCCTTTGGCAATCTTATAGCGTTGAAAGAGATTTTATTCTTCTTATAAACTAAGAGATATTCTTTAATCTTTGATAATTTCTTTTGAGTATGAGACATTTTTACACCTGTTGATTCTGCCATTTTAACGGCTATGCAATTAACAAAATTTTCTCTTGCGAAGATTTCATCCATTAAAACTCTTAAATATGCTTGTTCATTATCATCACACTGAACAAAAATTACACCTTCATCATTTAATAACGCCTTTGCTGTCTGTAGTCTATTCTTCATAAAAACAAGCCAACTAGAATGATTGAAAGAATCGTTGTATTTAAACTCATCATTTCCGGTATTATACGGCGGATCAATATAAATTAGTTTTACCTTTCCTGCGAATCTCTTTTTTAGAGAATGAAGTGCGAGGAGATTATTTCCTTTGATTATAAGGTTATCCTTTATGTCTCCTTTCTCATCTTTTTTAAATTCATCCAGAGAATGCTCACCATCTTTGTCAATCCTTTTAAAGTTTGTAAAAACTTTTGGATCTAAAAGGCGAGTGATTTCATCTGGTGCTAAAGTTTCATTCCAAAATATTTCATCGCGTTTTTGGTCTTCTTTGGTCATCCCACCTTCAAGCACACAATCCTTGTATGGCCAGGAAAGCACAACTTCTTTTTTCTGACTAATAAATTCTCCATCGCCATCAATCAAACCTATTTTATTTTTGAAAGCTGTATAACTATCAGGCAAAAACTGCTTGTTGGAAACAAACTTGATGAATTTATCTTTATCAAAAATTGTTGCTTTACCTACTTCTGTAAAAAATACTTCTTTCATCTTTTCATCTGACAAAAGAAGTTTAATAAGGTCTTTATCCAATTTTAAAGCAAGCTCAATAACCTTATTCTTCAAAAGCTCGCCTTCACTAGTCAAACGTTCGTCTTTTTGGAGCAAGTTTTTTAAATTGTCTAACAAGTTTTCCATAGTTTTATTTTACCTCATTAAATCATAAATGCTAACGCCTAAAGCGTCAGCTATTTTTTTAACAGTTTCAACTCTTGGGTCTGGCGTAGCCCCAGATTCAATTTTGGCGATTGTATGAAAAGCAAGATCCGCCTTTTTAGAAAGGCGATCTTGAGATATTCTCTTTTTCTGTCGAATCCTGCGGATATTTTTACTAATGCTATTTTCCATATTATTTACCGACTTTGATAAACTGTTTAATATACTAATTTATAATAAACTATCTCAAAAGTACTTATTTTAATGATAATTAATTTTTTAGAAAAAGTAAAGCAAAAACATCGAGGTAGTTCCTTTTTTTGCCCGCCTGTTGTCCCGCAGAGCGGGACTGGGGGTGGGAATCATTTCCGCAATTCTGTGTTAGCAAAATGTCAAAACAGAACCTTTTTCGTTTCCTTAATTGAAAAATATTTTATGTAGGGGTAATTAAAAATGCTTATAAAATTTTTCTTTTTGGCTTGCCAAGGCGGAGCGGAGGCAGGCGGAAACGCCGTGCGGGATTATTTATAATCCGCTTGCGGATTTTGTTCAAAGAAAGTTCGGATTTCATCTAAAATCTTGCGGAGAGACAGGGATTCGAACCCTGGGTACCGCTTTT
>ERZ795059.1679-NODE-1679-length-24355-cov-9.495967_pt1 | contig 24355 bp, 8 predicted proteins | sample MGYA00375143_ERZ795059 | MGnify/ENA primary metagenome ERZ795059 (study PRJEB30188, sample SAMN05720168) | activated sludge metagenome | isolation source: Anaerobic digester | place: USA | collected 2015-01-07 ... | reverse complement strand
TGCTGAAGGCGAAGGGGGGGAAGAGGGCATAGTGGAGGGGGAAGGTGCTTCGGAAGGCGAAGAAGAAGATGGATTCTTGACCGTTGACCAAAACCAGGACAACGCGGTTAGTCTTTCCGAACTGCTCCGCGTGATTCAGTTCTTCAACTCGAATGGATTCCACTGCGAAGCGGGCACGGAAGATGGGTATGCGCCGGGTCCTGGCGATACAAACTGTGAACCGTATGATAGCGACTACAACCTGTTGGATTGGCACATCAGCCTGTCCGAACTGCTCCGTGTGATCCAGTTTTTTAATTCGGGCGGATATCATTACTGTCCAGGTGAAGGCACGGAAGACGGCTTCTGCCCCGGTCCGGTGAAATAATGTTGTATACTGTGGGGCGGGACTTTTGTCCCGCCCCAGTGTTTCTCTTCTCTTCGGTTTGATGGATGGAACGAGGAACTATAGAAACCAATGGCTGTAGTTTGAGGCAAATGGGAGGACGGATCATGAATGCGTCAGGGTTGTGGAGAAGAAATGCTAGCAAGGGTGTAATTGTACTGTTTGTTCTGTTGGCGCTTTGTAGCGGCGCGCGGGGGGGCACCTACACGGTGGTGGATGGCGGGGATGATCCGGATGCCAAAACGTTGCGGGCGGCCATCATCGAAGCGAATGAAAATCCGGGCGCCGATACCATTGTTTTTGATCTGGGGACGGCCACCATCAGCCCCTTGACGGAACTTCCCGCGCTATCCGACGCCACGGGGGGAACCACCATCGACGGTGGGGGCACGATCACGATCTCTGGATCGGGTACCACCACCGATATCTCCGGCCTCACCCTGTCGTCTAACGGAAACGTGGTGATGAATCTTTGCATTGTGGCGTTTGACATGGCCGGGGTGGCCGTTCTCGGCGATGAAAATCAAGTTAAAAGCTGCCTTTTGGGGCTCACGCCGTTCGCCGCGGATGCGAATAGCTTCGGAGTGGGCGTGATGGGCAATGATAACATTATCGGGGGTGAGAGCCGGGAAGATGGCAACGTGATTTCCGGAAATATCGAAGCGGGGGTAATACTGGGCGGCGGCGCTTCCGGGAACTACGTGCGGAACAATTTTATCGGCACCGATATGGATGGGGTGGCGGCGGTGCCGAATGACAATGGGGTGGTGATTGATTCTGGTTCCAACAATTACATTGGGGGGTTGTATAAGGGGCAGGGCAATCTAATTTCCGGCAATCTCAGGAGCGGGGTTGTAGTGAATGACGATACCTCTGAATACAACTATGTCCAGGGCAACCGCATCGGCCTTAAAAAGAGCGGCGAAGCGCTGGGCAATGGCGGGGACGGCATTTTTGTGGGTGCGGCGTTATCCACGCTGATCGGCGGTGATTTTACGTATGGCAACCGCATCTCCGCAAATGACGGCAATGGTATTTCCGTGCAAAAAATCGCCAGCAACACTTTTATTCAGGGCAATGTTGTCGGGATGGACGGCTCTGAGGACAAGAGCAAAATTTATGAACTCGCCAACTTGATGAATGGCATTCAGTTGGAAGGGACAGAGGATATACTTATTGGCGGGCCCGGCGGCGAACTTGGCGAGGGCAACATCATCTCCGCAAACGTCCTGAATGGCATCTATATTTCTTCTGAGTCCGCCAACACGGAGATATATGCCAATAAAATCGGCGTAATGGCAGATGGAGCGATTAGCTTGGGCAATGGAGGGTCCGGCATTTATATCGATAATTCGGCCGGCACGATCATTGGGATTATGTCCGGCTTGATGAACCGGCGCAACATTATTTCGGGCAATAGTGAAAATGGCGTGGCCATTGTTGGGACTGCGGCCACGGGGAATCAGGTGAATGGATGTCACATTGGGACGGATGCCGCGGGCACGTCCGCCATTCCGAATGGATTGCACGGGGTGTATATGGAAGGCGCGCCGGCCAACACCATTGGCGGCGCCTATGATACGGGTTATGGCAACCTTATTTCGGGCAACGAAGGGCATGGGGTCATGATCTCGATGCCCGGCGGCACGGGGAATGTTGTTTTGGGAAACCGCATCGGTGTAAATGTGTCGGGGAGCGCGGCGCTCCCCAATGAACAGAGCGGCGTAGTCATCAACGAGGCGCCCGGCAATACGGTGGGCGGCTCTTGGTACGCGGATCGGAATATTATCTCCGGCAACACGAATTTTGGCGTGATGCTTATGGGAACCAACAGCCGCAATACCGCAGTGGAAAACAATCTTATCGGGACGAACCAGACGCAAGATGCCGCCATTCCCAATGATACCGGGGTCATGATTCTCGGAGGGGCTCACGACAATACCATCGGCGGAGTTGAAAAATACGAAGGGAACGTCATCTCCGGAAACACCGTCTCCGGGGTCACCATTCAAAACTCCACCAGTATAGCGAATTATATCGAGGGAAATTTCATTGGGGTGGACTCTGATGGTGAATTCCCCTTGTCGCCCGGCGCCTATGGCGTGCGGGTTCTGGATCAGGCAAACGGCAATGTCATCGGTGGCGTGGTGAAAGCGGCTAATATCATCGCCCATGCGACGGTGGCGGGCATCCAAATTGACGGCGGCGCGGAACGTGTTTCCATCCGCCGCAATTCCATTTTTAACAATAGCGATAAAGGCATTGCCATCGCCGTGGGATGCAATCAGGGCATTCAACCGCCGGTGATAGAGGCATTGGGTTCCGTCAGCGGAACCGGACCGGTCAATAGCGCGATTGATATTTTTGTGGATGATGAGGATGAGGGCCGGATTTATCTGGCGTCGGCTTTTTCTTCCGCTACCGGTGAATTCTCCAGTTCCGTTGACTTGTCTGGGTATTCTGGCATGTATGTCACCGCCACCGCCACGGATCTTGTAGGAAATACCTCGGAATTCAGTGAGGCGGTGCTTATTACCGCCGAAGGCGAAGAAGAAGGCTCGGTGGAAGGAGAAGGAACCGCCGAAGGCTCCGTGGAGGGCGAGGGAGAAGGCGGCGGCGAAGGGGAAGGCGAAGGGGAAGAGCCCGAAGGCGAGCCTGGTGTGTGCCCAGGTGAATCTATCTTTGCCCAGCCCCCCTCCCCGCCAGCAGGCTCCTGGAGTGCATGGCATAATGACAACCACATGATCCAGCGCATTTATGAAAATGTAACCGGCGTGTCAGGCTCCATCCAGTCTGTCAGTTGGTGGGGATTCGGCGCCCATTATGTCAAAGGCAAGGGGCTTGAACCCTGTTACCGCGACGTGGACAGCTTTGACGTGCAGGTGTATGCCGATGATGGCGGGCAGCCCGGATCGTATATGTACGGAATTACAATCACTCCAGAAAAGGCATTTACCGGGTGGCACTATGATATGTCCTTTGGTTCATGGCCTCTCTATCACTACACCGCTACTTTGAGTACGCCCTTGGTTCTTGCCGGTGAAGCCGTTTGGATCTCTCTGCTGGGTGTTGGCGATGTAGACTGCTTCTTCTTCTGGCTCAGTTCGTACACAGGCGACGGATCCGCCTTGATGTGGGATGGAAGCTCTTATGAGCCCACCATACTCGATGCCAGTCTTTGCCTGAATACAGGAAGTGAGGGTGAACTTGAAGGAGTGATCGAAGGCACGCTTGAGGGCTCTGAAGAAGGAACTGTCGAGGGCGAACTTGAAGGAACTCTTGAAGGTGTTGTTGAAGGCTCCATCGAAGGCGCGGTGGAAGGTGTTCTCGAAGGCTCCCTTGAAGGCGCCGTTGAAGGTTCGGTTGAAGGCGCACAAGAAGGCCTGATTGAAGGCGAACCCGAAGGCACACCGGAAGAAGGTCAAGCCGAAGGATTGTTCGAAGGTGTGCTGGAAGGGGCCATTGAAGGTGTATCAGAAGGTGCTGTAGAGGGTGAACCCTCTGAAGGGGAGGGTGGCGAAGAAGGCGAAGGCGCCCTTGAAGGTGAAGATGGATTTCTGACTGCGGATCAGGATCATGACAATGCGATCAGCCTTTCCGAACTGCTACGCGTCATCCAGTTCTTCAACTCCAATGGATTCCATTGCCAGGCAGGCACCGAAGACGGTTATGCCCCCGGTCCGGGCGATACAAGCTGTGCGCCTTATGACAGCGACTACAACCCAACCGATTGGGAGATCAGCCTGAGCGAATTGCTCCGGGTGATCCAGTTCTTCAATTCCGGCGGATACCACTACTGCCCTGGCGAGGGTACGGAAGACGGCTTTTGTCCAGGCCCGTAAGGGGGCCGCCGCATGTATCGGAAATGCAGGGTGCGCCGCGCGCACCGTTTACGCCAAAATGCGCATAATAAAAAATATTGACGAATCCTTCTGCGGATCGCATAATGGGGCATGTGCAGAACAGGATGGGTATCGATGCAGAGCAAGATATTTTTCCTTTTTTTATGACTAAGCAGACGGGAGACAGAATAGCCAGAGTAACCACACTGGGAGAGGTGTCATGAGTAAAATAGAGGTTAAGCAGAGGATGACGTGGTGGGTTTTGGGATTGGTAATGTGTTCCGTTATGGCCTGTGCCGCCAATGGGGAAATGGCGGCCGGCGCTTCGAAAACGCCGGTTGAAAATCCCGCCATTTTGGTATATGTGGGCCTATGCACCGGCGGGCAGGACTATGCCAACGAAGCCCTTGCCAACCTTGGCTATGCCAATGTCACCACGGTCACCACTTTGGCTGATTTTCAAACACAGTTGGCCTTCTCGTGGAATCTGATTATTTATGACGGATACTACTCCTTTCTGAATACCACCATCCTCGATATGCTCAAAACAAAGTATGATTCAGGCGGCCGCATCATTTTTTCCGATGCGAATGTTCTTGCGCTGAAGGCGCATTCGTTGTTTTCCGCCGCCGGTGTCTCCATTATCAACGAATTCACCGTTCCGGAACCCCTTTACCCCTGGCAAAACGATCCCCTGTTCATTACCCCCAACGAAGTGCCGCCCATCACGGTCCTGAGCGATTTGTGCAACCGTGACGGCGTGCATCTGGAACCTGTTGCCGGGCTGTCTACCGCACACGCTGGCGCCACCGAAACGGCCGAAACCAACAAGGCCCTGTTAACCGTGGATGCGAAACGCCATTTTATCTTTAATGGATTCGCTCCACAAACCGTCACGGGCGATCAGGATAGCGACAGCAAGCCTGACATGGTTGAATTATATGAAAATGAAATTCATCACTTGCTTGCGGGCGGCAACGGCGCGCTGGTCTTTTTTTCAACGTGTAACGGCGGCTTGGACTACTTTTCGGATGCATTGGATATGGCTGGCTTGAGCAACCGCACCGTTGTGTATAATCAAGATGATTTTCTTGATCAATTGAATACGGGCAACTGGCGGTTGGTGATTGTGGATGCCTACGACATGAGCATAGACTCCACAGCGCTGGATGCATTGGTCCGTCATTACAATAGCGGCGGGAAGACAATCCTGTATACGTGGAATCTGTTGAGTCTTGCTGCACATCCCTTCTTTACTCTCGCCGGCGCCAATCCCCTGTCCAACTATTCCACCCCGCAACCCATCTATGACTGGGATGTCTCGAATCTTTTCAAACAGCCGTGGACCATTCCTGATCTCACTGCGCTGAGCGACCTGTGCCCTATCGATGGCCAGTATCTTCAAGCTACCACGGGCATTGCGCTCGCCGGCAACACCCCAACGTATGACGCCACTAAAGCCACCATTGTCATGGATGCCCACCGCCGGATATTGCTGAACGGATTCGCTCCCCAGAATGTTACCAGTAACCTTACGGGGTACAACGACATGACGGCCCTGTATGAAAACGAGATCAACCTGTTGCTCTGGGGTGGACGCGGCACCCTGGTGTATATCGAGGCATGCGGGGGAAGCCCGGACTATATCTCCCCCGCCCTGGCCAATCTTGGTATTACGGACGTTACTAGAGCCTCCGATGCGCTTGATTTCACCCTCCAACTTGCATCGGGCACCTGGGATACGGTCATTTATGAGGCCTACCGCATCGACACCACCACGGAAACTCTGGACGCATTGCTGAACTTTTTTGATAAGAACCAGGGAAGTCTCGTCATCTCTCTATTTGACCTGAAAGCATTTGCCAGTCATCCTCTCTTTTCGGACCGTGCCGGGATCACCGTGGGTAGCGAGTACGGCGATCCACAGCCCATCTATGCCTGGAATCAATCCATCCTGTTTCAGGCGCCCAATGAGGTCCCTACTCTCAGCGCTTTCTCGAACCCCTGCGCGACGGACGGACAATTTATGGAAGTGACCACCGCCACCGCCCATGCGGGTTATACGGCAGATCCTTCAGCGAACAACACCGCCATTGCCGTTAACCAGAGCAAGCGGCTGATCGTCAATGGATTTATCCCAGGAATTGTGACAGGAGACGCCGATGGGGACTTAAAAGACGACATGGTTGAGCTCTACGAAAATGAAATTCTCTATAGCCGGGCAGGAACCAAGGTGGGGACCCTAGTGCTTTTCAACGATTGTTTTTTCGGACAAAATTATGTGGAACCGGCAGCCGCTAATCTTGGGTTGTCGAGAACGATCATAAGCAACGAAACATGGTTTCGAACCTATCTTGCCGCAGGGGATTGGGGTACGGTCATTTATGATTCCTACAGCGCTTTCTTTCCGAATGGCCTTGAACAGGATCTGACGGCATATTACGATCAGGGTGGACGCATCATCCTGTCCGCGTGGGACCTTACCTCTTATGGAGGATACCCCATTTTGGACCGAGCAGGCATTTCGGTGGGATCCCAGTATAACACCCCTGAGCCTATCTATGCCTGGGACGTATCGCCATTTTTCGATACCCCCAACCTAATCCCTAATCTGACCATTTTCAGTGATTTATGCGATGTTGACGGCCAGTATCTGCAACCCGGTACGGCATCCGCGGTCGCCGGCTTCACCGCTTCCCCTCAGGCAGACACCGCCGCCATTACCATGGACGCCCAATCCCGTTTTATCGTGAACGGTTTCATGCCCCAGAATGTTACCGGCGATGAAGACGGCGATACCAAGCTGGATATGGTTGAACTGTATGAAAATGAACTTAATGCCGTGCAGATGGCAACAGCAGAACGTTCCTGCCCCGCGGAATCCTTCTTCTCGCAAATACCGTATGCTCCCCCTGAAGCAATGGGTGCATGGTTTAGCGATGTGGATCTCCCCTATACGGTGTATGAAAACTTTAATGGCCTTACGGATCCCATCGGACAGATCGTGTGGTGGGGGCTCAATTGTTATTGTGACGCCATACCCGCGACGGACACCTTTTCTGTTGGATTTTACGAGGACAATGCGGGACTGCCCGGGAACCTGATTTACGAAGAAACCGTGACCCCCATACGGGAAAAGGTTGATGTGATGTATTATGTCTGGTGGCTATATCAATATACCGTCACTTTAGCGGCGCCCCAATCAATCGACTCCGGCTGGCTCAAGATACGCGTTATAAATAGCAGCAAGTGCACGTGGGGATGGATGAGCAGCGGCCAGGGCGATCATTTCGCCTACCAGGAGGGTAGCGGACCCTTGAATAATCTGGATTTCGGCGTCTGTTTCATTGGCGCCAGTGCAAGCGGTATCCACAGCGCCGACACCAACAGCGATTATATCATCGGCCTCTCGGAACTTCTCCGCGTTATCCAGTTTTTCAACTCCAATGGATTCCATTGCCAGGCTGGCACCGAAGACGGTTTCGCGCCGGGTCCCGGCGATACAAGCTGTGCTCCCTATGACAGCGACTATAACCCAACCGATTGGCAGATAAGCCTTTCGGAATTGCTCCGGGTGATCCAGTTCTTCAATTCCGGCGGATATCATTACTGCCCCGGCGATGGTACGGAAGACGGGTATTGCCCCGGTCAAGGCTGATCGCAAAAGAAACAGTATACACCCGCGCGCGGCTAGCAAAAGAGGCTTGCCGCGCTTTTTCTATGATTGCTTCTGTGTTTCTTTTATTATTGCTCTTTATTTTTGCTTTGCTTGTATACATGCATAGTGTATACTTATGATTAAGTATAGGTGTGAAAAGAAACGTAGAGGGAACCCAACCTGAAGGAGGGAGCATCATGCTGTATATAAGACGCACGGGACATTTTCCACATCAATCAACGTTAATCGCACGGGTTCTGTTAGGAATAGCTCTTATTCCCATTCTAGGCGGTCAAGCACCCGCACAAATCAACGCTCTTGCGCTTAAAGATGATGCGCGAACAAAAGTTACCCTGTGCACGGTAACGATCAATTTCGATGATGTATCTGCGCCCACGTTATTCATGAATGCAACGCATCTTACGGACGCATACAGTCAAATGTATGGAGTAACGTTTTATGGCCCAGACGGGGATAACGGCGGCGCCATTTTAGATAGCAGCACTTGGGCGTCGGTCACAGGCGAAAGCACCCCGAATTTTCTAGCCTTTGACACCCTGGGAGATCTTTCGGATGGCGGTGTAGCCATAGGGCCAGAAACGATTGAATTCCGAAGTCCCGTGGATGGTGTCAGCGTAAATGTGGCTACGGGGACGGGAGGCCATGCCACCCTCGAAGCCCGTGACCCGTATGGAACGGTTCTGGACAGTCAAACCGTATCATTGGGTTTCGCGATGCAAACGGTCACGATTATGTCGCCAGGAATTAAGTCATTAGTAGCGTCCTTTGACGACTCGACATTTCTAATGGATGATCTGTGCATTTACGGCGATCCTAACGGTGAGTCCTGTGCTGATGATTCGTTCTTTAGTCAAAAACCTATGAGTCCGTGGGAATCATGGAATGGATTTCCAAGCAATGTTGGGGGGAATAGTCTCTTGTATGAGAATTTCTCCGGATTGACCGAACCAATACAACGTATTCGTTGGTGGGGATTTGGAGTTGCCCCCGGCTTTTTCAACTGCACGCCCACGGGGAGTTCGTTTGAAATTGGGTTGTATTATGATGACGGGGGCGCGCCCGGAGCTCAATGTTACTCAGAGACCGTGACGGCGGCAATGTACGAGACGGGCCGGATATTTGCAGGAGTAGATAACTTTACGGAATACAGGTTCGAGGCAGACCTTGCAAATCCGTCCTACTTTTCCAATGGCTGGATTATGATTAAAGGCCTGGGAGATTTCTCCACATGCGGTTTTTATTGGCTGTTATCGCCAGAGGGCGATAACGTTTCCTCGCTGTCCACGGATGAAGGGGCCACCTTTAGCCCACAGACGATGAATTTCTCTATTTGCCTGAGCCCCGGCCCTGGCTACCGGCAGGAATGTGGAACGGGTTCTGCCTTTTCACAACGGCCCTTTGTTCCAAATTCTGTTTCTGAGTTTGGAAATTATTTCTTCAGCAGCGAAGCGCTGGGCTACACTGCCTATGAGAATTTTTCAGGGCTTAGCTGGCCTGCCAAGCACATTACCTGGTGGGGCATTGACTACTCCACTTCCTATAGTCCTTGTTCACGCACGATGGGTGATTTTACCATTTCCGTATACAACGACAATGCCGGCGCTCCGGGTTCACTGGCGCTTGAGGAAACACTCACGCCTGTCCGCATGGATACAGGCAGGCAATGGTTCGACGGGACAAATTATTATCCTGAATACCGCTATGAAGCTGAATTGACCGGGCAGATTGACCTGGCGGATGGGTGGATTTCGATTTTTGGCAGCAATGAAGATGGGACATGCGGTTTTGCCTGGGCTGTCTCGCCGGTGGGGGACGATCTGATTTACCAAGCAATGAATGGTGAAACTCCCGCCAGTAAGCCAGGTTTTGACTTGAGCATTTGCCTGGACACCTATACGGGACCGCCACAGTATTGCATGGATGGTTCGCAGTTTAATCAAAAGCCCTATGGTCCTCTGGACCCTGGAGTCAACGCATGGTATAGCGGAGACGAGACCGGATATATTGTGTATGACAATTTTTCCTCGCACTGGCCAATAAATTCCCTTCAATGGTGGGGAGCGGCCAGCGGACCGGCTTGCACCTCGTTTCAAATTACATTTTATGAGGATAATGCCGGGCAACCAGGGATTGTGACATATCAGGAGAATGTGGTGGCGACACAAGAGCCAACGACTCGTTTATTTTTTGGAGGGCCTGAGTACAGGTTCTTCGCCACGCTTAGTTCTTCGGTAGCATTGGCCAGCGGCTGGATCTCCATCGCGGGGATAAACGGAGCCGGGTGTGGCTTTGGATGGATTTGCTCTCCGAATGGGGATGACATTTCATTTAGTCAAACCCCGCCTGGCAGCGGTCCCTTCGTTAACCTCAACGTGGATCTGGCGTTGTGTCTGGGCGCGGATACGGGACCTGCGGAAACGTGCTCACCGTATGCACTGTTCGGCCAGCCGAGCATGGACCCCACTGCCTTGGGAGTGAACGCTCTCTTCAGCGACGAAATATTGACCTATGCCGCCTATGAGAATTTTTCGGGAATCACGGATTCGATTACCGATGTCCGCTGGTGGGGCGTTCATTTCAATTACGCACCTTGTACGCGCGTGACAGATACGTACCAAATAACATTTTATGAGGATAATGCAGGGCAACCGGGCGCTGTAGTGGAACAGGCGGTGATTACGCCGGACCGGACATTGACAGGCCGGATATTCTATTTTTCGGCGGACTATCCGGAATATTTGTGCCATGTGCGGCTAAGTACACCGGTGTCCCTTGCCACGGGCTGGATCTCCATTGTGGGCGTAGGGGATGCATCGTGTGGATTTGCATGGATGTGTTCAAGCGTGGGCGATTCTTTCTGCCTTCAATACCCCATCGCCGGCGGATCCCCCTTGACTGGATACAGTGATCTCAGTCTATGTCTAAGCCATGAAGAAGAATTGTGCCAAGTCGTCCTCGATGGATCACAAGAAGCGCCACCCATTGGCAGCGCTGCCACTGGTATGGCAACATTTGCACACGTTGGCCCAGATGCAGTGCAGTTGACAGTAGTCCATGATGTGGCAGATCCTACCGCTGCACATATACACAGTGGCGTGCCTGGAGTAAATGGTCCGGCCGTCTTTGATCTGGGAATGCCAACCAGCCCCATAGAAGTGACGATGACATTGGCGGAATACACCTTGTTCTCTACTGATCATTATGTAAATGTTCATAGTCTCATGTATCCGGCCGGAGAAATCCGAGGCGATATTCTCTGTCTTCCGGCCGAAGGCGAAGGCGCGGAGGAAGGTGAAGGTGCAGTGGAAGGCGAAGGCGCGGAGGAAGGCGAAGGCGCGGAGGAAGGTGAAGGTGCAGTGGAAGGCGAGGGTGCAGTGGAAGGCGAGGGTGCAGTGGAAGGCGAAGGCGCGGAGGAAGGCGAAGGCGCGGAGGAAGGCGAAGGTGCAGTGGAAGGCGAAGATGGATTCCTGACGGCGGATCAGGATCAAGACAATGCGATCAGCCTTTCCGAACTGCTCCGCGTTATCCAGTTTTTCAACTCCAATGGATTCCATTGCCAGGCCGGCACCGAAGATGGCTATGCCCCCGGTCCTGGCGATACGAGCTGTGCGCCCTACGACAGCGACTATAACCCAATCGATTGGCAGATAAGCCTTTCGGAATTGCTCCGGGTGATCCAGTTCTTCAATTCCGGCGGATACCACTACTGTCCCGGCGATGGCACGGAAGACGGGTATTGCCCCGGCCTATAATCAGCTAAAAACTATATTAGCCGGACAGGCTGAAAGACTGAGCCCTGCTTTGGCCGGGGTTCGGGTCTTAGCCATTGCCTCCACGCCATGGGGAACCCCTTTTTCGGGGGATTTGGCGTGTATAAGGTTGTTTCATCCGGTTGGGGCATGGGCAATGCAAAATTATTGTTGACATTCCATAGAAGTATCGTTAGAATATGTAAATAGGATAAGGCGGGTGCTGGTCTGTCGGGGGGAAATTACGCGATGATGAGGAGTACTGGGCCATGCGCAAGCAGCTCTGTATCGCGGCGATTATCGGAGGGTGGATTGTTTTTTTCGTATATAACCCCAATGCATCCGCGGGGTCCAATCCGCCTGTGTATGTAAGCCATAACAACGCCTCCGGCAATGAAGATGGTGCAAGTTGGGCCACAGCGTTCACCACGATCCAGCCGGCGTTGGATAATGCCGCAGCGGCAGGCGGCGGCGAGGTATGGGTGGCCAAGGGAAGCTATGGTGAAATCCGGGACAATACCGGCGCGCTGGGTTCGCTGGTTCTGTGGAGTGATGTGGGTGTGTTTGGCGGATTCGATGGGACGGAAGCAACTATTGAAGAACGCGATCCGAATACCAACCTCACCATCATTGATGGTTCCGCATCGCGCTTGGAAGGCCAGGAACTGGCCCCGGCCTATCATGTAGTCCGCGGGGAATACCTGAGCGATGTTGTGTTGGATGGTTTCATTATTGGGGGTGGAATGAATCCCTATCAGACGGTTGCCGATCCCGGTGGCGGGGGAATCTATCTATCAGGGGCGGATGCGACTGTGGTGCTAGAGCATTTGACGCTGAATTTTAACAGCGCTAATTTAGGTGGAGCCATTTATTTGAACAATGCTTCTCCAATAATACGCAATTGCAGGATTGTGGGGAATGGCGCGTTTGATGGGGGTGGATTGTATCTGGTTAATTCTTCGCCCCGTATAGAAAATGTACTGGCCATGAATAATCTGGCCCCGCCGCTGTTTGATAATTCAGGACTTGGTGGAGATGTATATGCTGATGCTGAATCGTCGCCCCTTATGGTAAATGTGACCCTGGCAGGATCTATAGCGAAGGAAGGTGCGATCTATAGCGCAATGCGGGACAATACCGGGCCAGTTCTGGTGAATGCGGCGATAAGTTACACCAGTGATATGGAACATGATGTTATTCATGAGGATGTGGCGGGCGATATCCAGGCTACCTATACCCTCGCCCAGAAGCAGTTGCCGGGAGAGGGGAACCAATCCGGACGCGAGTTGTTCCGAATAAGCGATTATTCCGTTTTTACGGACGATCCGGTCTACGACACAGCCACCGGCCATACTACTTTTTTTGATCGATCCAAACATTTCGCGCCGAATTCTTTGGTGGGTACGCTGTTGCGGGTGGATACGTATGGAATTCCTTGGTATTACGTCTACACCTTTGTCATTTTGGAAAACACGGAAACAAGCATCACCGTGTTTAGGGATACGGATATGGCCATCACGGCGGGGACGCATTACGCCCTGCTCGATGGCAGCATGGAGAAGATTTCGCCCACGGTGGACACGGGCGCGTCCAACGGAACTCCTTCACACGATTATCTCGGTCAAGCGCGGGGGTATGATGGCGACGGTTTGGGGCATGTTACCGGGGATGGGTCGGACTATGACTTGGGCTTCTTAGAATACACCGGACAGGTGTGGGGCGTGGCGCCAATTGCGGATCAAAAACTCGAAACGGCCGTGTTGCACGTGTTGCCCAGCGTGGAACCGCCCATTCATACCGATGAGTTTCTGACAGTGACGGAATTAGACGCTTCCTCCCAAAACATCACCAATATTTGGGGAATCGAGTACGGCGTAAATCTGGAAACATTGAATCTTAGCAATAATGCCATTTCGCGGCTGGGTGCACTTGCGGGAGCGCACAAATTACATTGGCTCGATTTGCACCATAATCAAATCACGGAAATTAGTGCGCTGCTAGCGAACACCGGACTGGGTGGCGATGATTTCCTCGACCTGCGTGGCAATCCGCTAACGGAAGAGACTGTGTGCGCGGATCTTCCTGTGCTCCAGGCACGGTTTAACGATCCGCGTAATCTCCTCTATGACCAGTGGTGTGGGCCACAGGCGCGGCTGACTATGACGGTAATAGGTATTGGCACGGTTAGCCCGGAACCTGGCATTACGGTATATCATCCCGCCGAATATGCACACCTCTCCGCCACTCCGATTGCGGGAAGTGGATATGCCTTTGATCACTGGGAAGGCAGTGTTTCCTCGGACAGCCCGGCGGTTGATCTGATTATGTATTCGGATAAGAATATTGCGGCGGTGTTTGTAAATCAAGGCGTGGAAACGCATACCCTCACCCTGCTAAAAGTGGGAGACGGCCAGGGTGATCTATCGCCGGGCGAAGGCGTATTCACTTATGTCGAAGGACACTCCGTGGATATTAATGCCGTACCTGTTTCCGGCGATGTCTTTGGCGGATGGAGCGGCGATTTTGTCAGCATGAACACCAGCGGAACGATCGTAATGGATGCCGACAAGGTAATCACCGCAACGTTTTTGCACACCTATGTAACACTCGATATAGCGATCACGGGCAATGGCTCCACCAATCCCGCCCCCGGCACGTATTATTATGCGCCTGGCGCTCAAGCCACGCTTGAGGCCTTGGTTACCGACCCAGTGTGGCATTTTGATCATTGGGAAGGCGGCGTGGACACCCCCACAAACCTGCACACCACGATCACCCTCACCCAATCGGCCTCTATAACGGCCGTGTTTGTTCAGTATGAACGCGTGCTGGAAATCCGCGCTTACGGTAATGGAACCACTATCCCCGCGCCCGGCCTGCATGGATATAATCCCGGGGATGCCGTGCAAATCCAAGCCATTCCTGGCGGAGGCGCTGCTTTCTCCGGATGGATGGGGGATCTGCAAGGTCAGGAGACTCCCGCCTCTGTTACCATGGAGGCAGACCGGTTAGTACTCGCCTTCTTTACTAATACCGACACCTCGTCTTTGTTCCATTCTGTTGATACTAATCATGACTGGCATATTTCCTACTCAGAAATGTCCAGGATTTTCCAGTTCTTCAATATGGGAGGAGATTACCATTGTGAAGCCGGTACTGAAGATGGATATTTTCCCGGTATTGGCAGCCATGATTGTGCCCCGCACGATGCCGATTATGATCCTCAAGACTGGCGTATTTCCTTGTCGGAACTGCTGCGGATGCTGCAATTCTTTTATGCCCCCGACAGCGCTTACCATGTGAATACCAATTCCCCCGACGGTTTTGCGTCTGGACCTCCGGCAACCCCAAAAGTCAGCAGAGAAATCTTGTCTCCTGCATGCCAGCCCGGACAAACCGTAGATGTTCGTGTAACCCTCGATTGGTCAGAACGGCCCGTTCCTCCTGTATCCGCTATCGAAATACACGAAGTTATCCCTGATGGATACACATTTGTTCAAATACTCAATGCTCCTTCCGGGTACTTTATACAAGCACCGGCGATGGGCAGTTCCGGGGCCATCACGATCAACTGGTATTCCGCGGCGGCACCTGAGGCGCCAAACCTTCCTGTAAATCTTGATTACCGGCTGCAAGCGCCGCCGGATCAGATTGGTATCGTGCATCTGCATGGCAGCAGTACATTTGCGATCGATGATTTCAATGTAACCTCGCAGGACACGGACTCTTTTACGAGTGCCTTGCACGTGGATCAGCGGAATACCTCCGGAGTGGAAAACGGACTATGCTGGGAAACGGCATTCACCACGATTCAGCCTGCCATTGATCGGGCAACAAATTTCGGCGGCGGAGATATATGGGTGGCCAAGGGGACGTATAGTGAAGTCCGCGGCAATACAGCCTCTCTTGGTTCGCTAGTGCTTCTGAGCGGGGTAAACCTCTACGGTGGTTTCTCTGGCGTGGAAACCAGGTTGGACGAACGGGATAGCGAGAAAAATCTTACGATAATAGACGGACACGCCTCCAGGCTCTCCGGGTCAACTGCATACCCCGCCTATCACGGGGTGTTTGGGGAAAACCTGACCAACGCGACATTGGACGGATTTGTGATCGCTGGAGGAACAGGGGGTGATTCAGGAACAAATACCTATGGCGGGGGCATTTATCTGGCCGCGTCAGATAGTACGGTCTTGTTGAATTATCTAACCATTTGCAATAACATCGCGCCTTATGGCGGGGGCATATGCGTGGATGGCGTGTCTCCCCGTATTCAAAATTGCCGGATTATCAATAATACGGGTAGCTCTTCTGGCGGGGGAATATTCATTAAAACGGGTGAACCCACCTTCGAGAATCTCTTGCTGCTCAATAACAGAGGCGGTAATGCCGGGGCGGTAGATATTTACGCCAACGATTTCCCAACCTTTCACAATGTCACCATCGCCGACAACTGGTCCTCCGTTGCTACCGTGTACGATTCGGGAGGAAGCACAGGACGTCCATCACTGGTGAATGCCGTGTGGGATCTAAACCACAATTCATCTGCTTCCAGCAATGTTGACGTAAATGGAAGTGTCGGCGTGCAGTATTCTCTGGCTCCGCGTGTCATCAGCGGTGATGAGAACCTTACCGGGCATGCCCTGTTTCGCGTGTTGAGTCATTCCGTCTTTACAGCCACTCCATCGTTTGATACAGAGACATACCGCACTACATTCTTCGACGACACCCAATCATTCATTCCCGGCGCGTTGGCAGGGGGTATTGTCCAAACATACGACAGAAAGACTACCGAGCATGGCAATTACTTCGTCATCTTGGACAACACGGAAACCGCCTTCTCCGTATTTGGAGATCAAACAGGATACGGATGGACTGGCGATTGGTATTGTTTCCTTGATGGGAGCATGGAGAAGAACTCTCCCGCAGTTGATACCGGAAGTTCTTGGGTGGGCATGCCCGCAACAGATTACCTCGGCCAGCCGCGCGGATATGACGGCGATGGGCTGGGCTGGGTTGACTTTGGGCTTCGAGACTTTGACATGGGCTTTCTGGAATACACCGGCCAGCCTTGGGGCGAGGCCTTCTTCCCGGATCAGCAATTGACTTCGGCCGTTTTCAACGCATTGCCGGGCGTTGAGCACACGGATGAGTTGCTGGCCCTGACAACACTGAATGCACCTTCCCAAGGTATTGCCGATTTGTCAGGCATCGAACATTGCATGAATCTTCAAACTCTGGATCTCAGCAACAATCCCATCAGCGACATAGAAATGCTGTCCGCGCTGACCTCCATCGCGTATCTGGATCTTCATGACAACCGGGTCACAACAATAGACGCCCTGCTTGCCAATACGGGCATCGGCGGCGATGACGTGGTGGACCTTCGCGGCAATCCTTTAACGCAGGATGCGGTCTGCAACGGCATTCCAGCCCTTCAGGCGCGTTTCAATAACCCGGACAACGTACTCTACGATCAATGGTGCGGACCGCAGGCGCGGCTTACCCTCCAGATCGTCGGTGTAGGTTCGGTAACCCCGAATGCGGGAACCACCGTGTACCATCCTGGGGATCATGTGCGTGTGTATGCCGAGCCCATTGATGGCAGCGGATATGCATTTAAGGAATGGAGAGGGAGCTTTTTTACCAGCAATCATGTTCTCGACTTTGCGATAACCTCGGACATAACCCTCACCGCCTATTTTGTGAATTCCGGGTATCAATTTCACATCCTCCATATAGAGCGCGCAGGAAACGGCGAAGGGACCATTCTGCCAGGCGAGGGTTCTTTCACGTATATCGCCGGCCGCAACGCCCCCATCAGCGCCACCCCTCAAAATGGCAGCGGCTTTGGCGGGTGGACTGGCGATCTGAACAGCTTGCGTTTAAACGAGAATGTGGCTATGAACGCCGACAAGGCAATTACCGCAACGTTCATGCAAGGAGGCATACCGCTCACGCTAAGTGTCTCCGGACGCGGCGAGATTAATCTCCCCACGGGAACGTTCTATTACGCCCCAGGCATTACTATTCCGCTTGTTGCGCATGAAACAGATACGCTCTGGTACTTTGATCGTTGGGAAGGCGCCATAAATTCTCCCGATCAGCAAATTGAATTCGTGCTGACGGAACCTGCCGCCATAACCGCTGTTTTCCGGCTCTATGAGCGCAGGCTTCGAATTCTGGCCTATGGCCGCCATGGAACAACGGATCCCTTGCCTGGTTTGCATGGGTACCATCAAGATGAACAGGCTCAGATTTATGCATACCCAGAGTATTTTTTTTCCGGGTGGATGGGGGATCGCCATGGACGCGATAATCCTCTCTACATGGCCATGGATATAGACCATCTGGTGATCGCATCCTTCGCCCGTACGAATGGTTTGTATCATTCAGCGGATGTGAACCATGACTGGTACATTGATTTAGAAGAACTTATGCGCGTGATTCAGTTGTTTAATTCCGGCGGGTATCATTGCCAGGAAGGGACCGAAGACGGATATGCTCCGGGTCCAGGGGACGTGGGTTGCGGGCCACACGACGCTGATGAGAATTGGGACGGGATAATAGGGCTGTCTGAAATGTTGAGAGTGGTTCAGTTTTATAATTCCGAGGGTTATCATATCGCGTTCGGCACCGAAGACGGTTTTGCCCCCGCCTTTTTGGGCGATGCCGGTCTGCTTGTCATCAGACGCGAAGCCGATCCACCGGTCTATGTTCCCGGACAGGGGGTAGATATCCACCTGTCGATCAGTCCAGCCAATGGGCGCATCTATGACATGTTTGCGATTCAAATCAGGGAAGATCTTCCTCTGGGATGGAGTTATGTCGAATCCTCGTCCACGCCGGAAGGATTTTTCAGCACTATGCTGGCGCCAGGCGCCACGGGAAGCATTGATTTTGGCTGGTATTCAATCGATAATGCCACAATGCCTGACTTGCCGGTTGAACTCACCTACCGGTTGCAGGTTCCCATGGATCAGACCGGCAGGATGACTATTTCAGGTTCCTGTATATCGGTATTCGATAACGACCATGTGTATACCTTGGGCATAGACCCAATCTATTTGGACCCGGCTGCCGAAGGAGAAGGCACTATCGAAGGAGAAGGGGTTATCGAGGGCATGCCCTTTGAAGGTTCCCCGGAAGAAGGGGAAGGTCTGATTGAAGGCGAAGGCGTTGCCGAAGGTGAAGGCGAAGGCGGCGCTGAAGGTGAAGGGGAGGAAGGCGAAGATGTCGTCGAAGGCGAAGGCTCTATCGAGGGCGAAGGCGAATTGCCGGTTTCCGTGCATAGCGCCGACAGCAATGGCGATGGCATGATCAGTCTGAGCGAATTTCTACGGGTACTGCAGTTCTATAATTCCGGCGGATATCGTTGTCAGCCGGGCACCGAGGATGGCTACGCGTCGCACCTAGGCGATACATCCTGTGTGCCTCACAGTTCCGATTACCACCCGCAGGATTGGCAGATTGATCTGTCCGAACTGCTCCGGATGGTGCAGCTCTATAACGCCGGCGCTTATCATGCCTGCACAGATTCCGAAGACGGATTCTGTCCGGGACCTGTAGAAACCGAAGGCGCCTGCGAAGGCTCGATCGAAGGTTCCACTGCTGAAGGCGAAGAAGGCGAGGGTGAATTTGCCGCCCAGACGGCCGATCAGGATGGCGATGGCGTAATCAGCCTCTCCGAAGTGCTGCGGATGATCCAGTTTTTCAATGCTGGCGGGTTCCATTGTGAATCGGGTACTGAAGACGGATATGCCGCGGGGCCGGGGGATACTGATTGCGCATTGCATACCAGCGACTACCACCCGCAAGACTGGCGCATCAGCCTTTCCGAACTCCTCCGTACGTTCCAGTTTTACAATGCCGGTTGGTATCGCTATTGCCCCGGCGAGGGCACTGAAGACGGCTATTGTCCGGGAATATAGACAGGTGTTTTTCGTTTCTTTGGTTGGCGCAGATTGATTCTGCGCTTCATAGAGTTCGATATTCAGTTTTTATGCGCAGAATGAATCTGCGCCAACTTGTGCTGCGCGCGTGGGTCTTACAATGTCCAACCTTCCCGATAGGGCGGATTCAATAATTGATTGGCCTCTTCGTCGTTGGTGAAGCGCAGGGCTGCGCCGTCCCAATCGAGTTTGCGGTCTTTTAGGCGCATCGCGAGCACGCCCAGCAGCACCATGGTCGTGAGTGCGCCGCCATACTCAAAATTTGAGCTTGCGGGATTCCCATCCTTGCACGCGCGAATCCAATCCTGCTCATGCGCGCCCTGACAATCCTTCACGCGGGGGATGGTCTTCGGCGGCTGTTTATAGTCCCGCATCAATTCTCTTGGCAGCAATTTAAGACCGCCCGCGCCATGCGAACCGTGCAAAATCGTCCCTTTCTCACCCACCAGCAGCGCACCGTTGCTGTCAAAACGCTGATTTGGCGCGAAATCCCTTGGAATCGGCGGCAGGAGCCGTCCGTCATACCATGTCAACGCCACTGGCGGCATTTTCCCCCGTGCGGGGAACTGATACCGGATGATTGCCGCGCGCGGATATGTTTCCTCGCTCACTTCTTTTTCCCAATGCGTGGTGGTGGCCTCCACGCTCACGGGGTGGCCGAGTTTAAGGCCCCAAAACGCCGGGTCCAGAATATGGCATCCCATGTCGCCCAATGGACCCGTGCCAAAATCCCACCACCCGCGCCATGTTAGTGGACAATAAATCGGATGATATGGGCGGTACTTCGCAGGTCCCAGCCACAAGTCCCAATCCAGTGTATCCGGCACCGGCGGCGTTTCCGCCGGACGCTTCATCACGGGAAAGGTTGACCATGGATCGCCGCCCACCGGACGGTCGCTCCAGGCATGCACCTCGCGGATGGGTCCCACCGCGCCATCTTCAATCCATTCATACAAGCGGCGGATACTGTCCGATGAATGCCCCTGGTTGCCCATTTGTGTCTGTACCTTGCATTCCTGCGCTGTTTTCATGAGGGTCTGCACTTCATACACGCTGTGCGCCAATGGTTTCTGGCAATACACATGCTTCCCCAGCCGCATGGCCGCCATTGCCGCCGCTGCATGCGTATGATCCGGCGTGGCCACGATGACCGCGTCGATATTCTTCGCTTCCGCCTCCAGCATCTTTCGGAAATCGCGATGCCGCCGCGCATTTGGATATGCCTTATACGTATCCCCGGCCCGCGCGTCATCCACATCGCACAACGCCACGATATTCTCCGTGCTGCATGCGTCAATATTCGCGCGGCCCATTCCGCCAACGCCTATTGCCCCAATATTCAATTTCTCATTTGGGGACCGCTTCCCCGGAACCACCTGAGCGGTGTTGGGGCGCGTCGCGCACCCCGCCATAATTGCCGTGGCCGTCGCCGATGCCAAAAATGCCCGCCGGGAAAGTTCGCTCTTGTTCATGCACGGTTCTCCTTTGGTCAACCCATAATAATAGCTTCTAGTATACTTAAAGTCCGGGCGCGCATGCAGCGGTTGTATCCCCAACCTTTTGGAGAGGCTCCTTGCCCAATTTGGGAACATGCCCCAGGATTTTTGTATCCGCGCACCCGGCTCATGATATACTTCGCTGTTTTACCGGGCATAATTAGAATAAATGAAACGGCGTACAGTTTCCTTGGGTCTAGTACCTGATTGGGCTATTATCAAGGTGTTCATTTGTGGCTAAGGTACACTGCGGCATAGATTTCGGGACTTCCAACTCCAGTGTGGCGGTCGCCGACAGCCATGGGGTTCGTGTACTGGAACTTGATCCTTTGAACGACGCCCCAGCCTCTTTGCCCTCGCTCCTGTATATTACCAGCGATGGGGAGCCGATTGTGGGCCGTGCCGCTGCGGCAGCTTTTATCGAACGGAATGTCGACCGGGAAGTACTCCTGCGCCAAGTGGATCTCGGGATTGCCATCGAAGGTTACGTAGGGTCGGAACCGGATAAAAGCGAAACCTACCGCCCTGGCGTTATCGATCCTAATCTCCGGGAAGCGGTCCGCGCCCGCGCCGTGATTGAGGTGAACTCCCCGGGCCGTCTCTTTCAATCCTTGAAAACCCTCCTCCGCCATATTGCCTTCAAAGGAACGGAAGTCTTTGGCACCACCTATCAAATTGAGGAGCTCGTCGCCATTCTCCTGCGCCGTCTGAAAGCCGCCGCCGACGAGGCCGCAGGCGAATCCGTTGAACGTGTGGTGCTGGGGCGGCCGGTACAATTTTCGGAGCGCGCCGATGAAAATGAAATTGCCGAACGGCGTCTCTACACCGCCGCCCAACTTGCCGGATTCAAGGATATAGTCTTTTTTTATGAACCCGTCGGCGCGTGCGTGGAATACGCCATGGCCACTGACCGGCCCCAGCGGCTCATGGTTGTGGATATCGGCGGCGGCACCTGTGATGTGTGCATTATGGAATTTGGCTCCGCGCATAATGTGGCGGAACGCCTGGCCGAAAGCCGCATCCTGAGCGTAGCGGGCATCCCCGTTGCCGGCGATGCTATCGACCGGGAGATTATCCGCGACAAATTATTCCCTATTTTTGGAAGCCGTGCACGCTACGGCCCCTCCCAATTGCCCATGCCGCAGTATCTTTATAACAACATTCTCGACTGGCAAAACCTGTACAAACTGAACAACGAGGAAACCATCAACTGGCTCTTGGCCGCCGAAGCCTCCTGCAATTATCCCGAAGGACTGCGCGCGCTCCGGCTCCTCATTCAACGGAACTACGGCTATCCCGTGGCCCGCGAGGTTGAAGCCGCCAAAAAGCGCCTCTCTTCCTTGCTCGAAACAGACATCGATCTCCAAATGGATGCCTTGCACATTCAGGAACGGCTCGAACGAACCGAATTTGCACACATTATTGAGCATACCCTCGAAAAAATGCTCCATAGTATCGAAGCGGCGGAACGGCTTGCGGATGTTACCCCGCAGAACATCGATTTTGTGTTGACTACCGGCGGGACCAGCCTTATTCCCGCCATCCGCGCCATGCTCGAGGAACGCTTTGGACCCGGCCGAATCAAACAACGCGATACCTTCACGAGCGTCGCCACCGGCTTGGCGATTGTCGCACAATTCTCGTAATGAAGCGCTTTCGTGCTACTCTGGTTGAAAAGACAACGTTGCCATGGCATACCGGATTCTCGACATAGCCTTCTTCCTCTTTCACTCCGCCTTCATCCTGTTTGTACTGACAGGTTGGATCTGGAAACGAACGCAGATACTCCATCTTGCCGCCTGCCTGCTCACCGCCTTGTCTTGGTTTGGACTTGGATTCTGGTATGGTTTCGGCTATTGCCCCTGCACCGACTGGCATTGGAAAGTCCGTGAACACCTCGGCTATACGGACATGCCGCAATCCTACATAAAATTCTTGATTGACGCGCCAACCGGCCTCGCTACCCCGGCCGCCTGGGTGGACGGAATAACCGTCGTACTCTTTTTTCTTGCCACCCTCCTTTCCCTGTGGGTGAACTTCCGCCACATGCGTCTATTTCGGAAAAAGCTTGACAGTAATTAGAGTACACATTTATAGTTATGACGCCGGAAGTTGCGGCCTGTGGGATAGTACAACCAGCATGATGTGCAGTGCAGAAGGGGATAATGCATGCCGATGCAGGAAGGCGATGCCGCCAAGACAGAAGGGAATGCTGCCGCACCAGAACTGAAACCGTTTCAGTTTCTGGTAAGCGATGACCGCATGACCTTGTTTATTGATGGGGAGGTTTCCGCGGAAACGCTGGACCGGCTTATCTCGGATGTATGCACGGAACTTGTTAAAATAGGCATTGGCGGCGGCGGCGCCCTTTCTGAAGCCGCGCGCCGGTTGCGGGAGGCCGTTCCCTTGGGTCCAGTGCTTTCCCATTATACCTTGCTTGAAGGAAGACGCCCGATTCCCCCCAAGGAAGCCGAAATTGTCTGGTCCGATGAATATTTCAAAACAGGATTCGTAGTTGATCCGGTCACGGGCGCCGTGGATTACCGGAAACGCGCGGGGCGGCAATCCGTGGCCGAAGGCGAACATCTTGCTACAATGATTCCCGCTCAACCGGGGGAGGACGGCTGCGATGTATACGGAAAAACCGTTCCCGCGCTCAAACCCAGACAATTCCGTGTCCGGGCCGGGGCCAATGTCCGGTTTGATGAAGAGGAAGGCAAATACTATGCCACCAGAGACGGCCGTATCCGGTATGTGGGCAATGTGCTCTCCGTGGACGATGTCTATACCATCACCGGCAGCGTCGATCTGAAAACCGGCAATATAAAACATCCCGGTGCACTGGTGATCTCGAAAAATATCGAGCCGGAATTCACTGTCGAGGCCTTGGGCGATATCGAAGTTAATGGTTATGTGCAAAACGCGGCCGTCACCACCAAAGGCAGCCTGATTGTGCATGGCGGCATTACCGGCGGTCCGAAAAGCCGGATCAAAGTGGATGGGAACATCCAGGCGAAATTCCTCCAGAGCGTGGAAATAGAGGCCGGGGGGGATGTTATCGTGGAGCACGAAATTGATCAATGCGTGATTAAATCCCGGGGAGCCGTAAAAGTCCCGCATGGCCGGATTGTCGGCGGTGTTATCATTGCTCTCGGCGGTGTTGAAATCGGCCAGGTTGGCAGCGAGGCCTATATCCGCACCGAGATTACCGCCGGAGAAGACTATTCGCTGAAGGCCATAGTGAGCGTCAAGGAA
>ERZ795059.1677-NODE-1677-length-24375-cov-5.850329_pt1 | contig 24375 bp, 20 predicted proteins | sample MGYA00375143_ERZ795059 | MGnify/ENA primary metagenome ERZ795059 (study PRJEB30188, sample SAMN05720168) | activated sludge metagenome | isolation source: Anaerobic digester | place: USA | collected 2015-01-07 ... | reverse complement strand
CTCCTGCCGTTTACTCAATGCTTACATACACCGAGTTAAAGCACGATGGCTACCACAACGTTAAAGGCGGAATGTACCGTATTGTGGATGGTTTAATGCAAGTATTGTCTCAACGTGGGGTTAAGTTCCACTTTAACACAGAAATTATTGATTATAGACAGAACAATGGCGAAATATCGGGCTTCATCGATAAAAATGGTAACAATTGGAATGCAGATATTTACATTGTTAATGCAGATGCGGCTTGGTTTCGTGGCTCAATTCTTAAACGCAAAGCGTACACGGAGCAAAAGCTCGATAAGCTAAAATGGACTCTCGCACCGTACACCATTTACCTTGGTGTTAATGGAAATATCGATAATTTAAGCGTTCATAACTACTTTTTGGGTACTAACTTTAAGGAGTACAGCTCCAAGATATTCAAAAATCAGATTAGCCTTGAAAAACCATACTACTACGTTAACACACCCAGTAAAGCAAACCCCGAGTTTGCCCCCGAGGGCAAAGAGAGTATTTTCATACTCTGCCCAGTTCCCGATTTACGAAGTAAACCCAACTGGGACGATTCAGAACAACTAGCGAGCACTATTATTACTGACTTATCGGAGCGAATAGGATTCGATATAAAATCAAACCTAGAAACACAAATAGTTTATAATCCAACCCATTGGCAACGGATGTTCAATTTATACAAGGGAAGCGGCTTGGGCTTAGCCCACGATTTGAACCAAATTGCCTATTTCCGTCCGCATAACACTGACGAGAAGTTCAAAAACCTTTTTTATGTTGGGTCTAGCACTGCTCCAGGAACAGGATTACCAATGGCAGTAATCAGTTCAAAGTTAACAACTCAGCAAATTGTTAAACGGTATGGAGATAGATAGAATTGCTCTTTATAACGATGTATCGCTTCTTTGTAGCGCTACAACAACCCAAAAGTATAGCACAAGTTTTTCGTTGGGTACAAAGCTTTTCTCTAAGGATATACAGGAGGCGATTTACTCCATTTACGGTTTTGTTAGGGTTGCCGATGAAATTGTGGACTCGTTTCACTCCTACAACAAGGAAAAACTACTAACCGATTTCAAAAACCAAACCTACGAGGCAATATCCGAAGGAATATCAACAAACCCAATACTCCAAAGCTATCAAATAGCCGTAAATAGGTATAATATTGATAGAGATTTAATTGATGCCTTCCTGAAAAGCATGGAGATGGATTTAAATCCAAAACTTTACAGTCGGGATGAGATTGGCGAATACATTTATGGCTCAGCCGAAGTGGTTGGATTGATGTGCCTGAAAGTTTTCTGCAGAGGCAATCAGGAGGAGTTCGATAAGCTGTGCTTACCTGCAAAGAAACTAGGTGCAGCGTTCCAGAAAATAAACTTTCTACGCGATATCCGCGATGATTACAACAATTTAGGAAGAGTGTACTTTCCCGGAGTCGATTTCAACAATTTCACCCAAAAGCAGAAAGCTGAGATTGAGCAGGATATTCAAGCCGATTTCGACGATGCTTATGTTGGAATTAAGCAACTGAATAGAGATTCGCAACTGGGAGTTTATGTTGCCTACAAGTACTACACATCACTTTTCAAAAAAATCAAAAAGGTTTCGCCAAACGAGTTACTCAGTAAACGATATAGAATATCAAACTTTAAAAAGATAGCGTTGCTTGCTCGTTGTTGGGTGGTATATAAATTGAGGATGGTTTAGGTATGATATTGAGTAATTGAGTAATTGAGTAATTGAGTAGTTGAGTAATTAAGTAGAGACCTTCCATCGTCCGTAGGACATGAAAGCGTTAAAATAATTTTCTATACGAATATTTATTCCGTTGCGATGCATACAATCATCATCATTTTAAACTAATGCCATTACTTGCATCGCTTTTTTAATGCTTGCATTTATTACCCCGAGTTGAAATCGGGGCTATAAGGTTGCACTTTTGGGTGTCTTTTCTTTTACATCTACAATTCTTCATTCAAAATTCATAATTTCACATTCTACATTCTAAAATATCTCCTCTTCAACCTATTCATCTTTTTTCTGTTTATATTTTAATCCTTTTATTTAATTTGTAGTCCATAATTACAGTAACTTGTATAAAATTTAATTGTTATAGATATGTCTACATATAAGTATTTGACATTATGTTCATTCGCAGTTATTGCTGCAATTTCCGTTTCCTGTAGTAAAGGTGAAAAAAAAGATGGCAAACCTCAAGGTGGACGAGGTGGTGCAGGAATGTTTGTTGATGCTATAATTGTAAAGGAGGAGCCTATACAGCGCACACTTCAGGTTCCTGCAAGTATTTTACCAAACGAGCAGGTTGAGTTAAAGGCCGAGTCGTCGGGTAAACTAATTGAAATGAACCTTACCGAGGGTAGCTATGTAAAAAAAGGTGAACTGCTTGCCCGTATAAACGATAGCGAACTAAAAGCTTTGCTACAAAAGAAGCAATACGATGAGAAATTGGCTGCCGATGACGAAATGCGTAAAAAGCGATTGATTGAGATTAACGCAATTAGTATTCAGGACTACGAAGCAGCCCAGAATAAACTGGACGGTATTAGAGCCGAAATTCAGCAAACAAAAGCCCAAATAGCTAAAGCCGAAGTACGTGCCCCTTTCGATGGTAGAATAGGTCTTCGCTACGTGAGTATGGGTGCTTACATCTCAACAAATACAACACTTGCCACATTGATTCAGGATAATCCATTAAAGATTGAATTTTCAGTTCCAGAAAGGTACTCTGCATATATTAAAAATGGACTTGAAGTAGCCTTTACAGCCGGCGATTCGCCCACAAAATATCAAGCATTTATTTATGCTTCGGAATCGGCAATTGACCCAAATACTAGGTCGTTAAAGGTTCGTGCTAAGTATCCAAATGTCAATGGGAAAATCCTTCCAGGCTCCTTTGCCAAGGTTAATATTCTGTTCCAAAATCTACCTACAGCAATAATGATTCCACCTCAATCCATTGTTCCTGATATGGAAATACAAACAGTTTTTGTAGTTAAGGATGGAAAGGCTGAGAAAAAAATCATTTCAGTTGGAGAACGTACAGGAATTGCAGCAGAAGTATTAGATGGCCTATCAGTTGGCGACACATTGGTGGTTACCGGCCTCAACTCATTACGAGCAGGGACTCCGCTTACCGTTAAGGTAGTTGAGAAAAGATAATGAGTTATTAAGTAATTCTAAAATTCACAAGATTACTTAATAATTCGAAAATTGGTTTAACGATAAAACTTCTTTAAAGTGAATATATCATCCGTAAGTATTAATAGACCTGTATTAGCATCGGTACTTTCCATTGTGGTAGTGCTTTTCGGGATAATTGGGTTTTCCTACCTAGGCGTTAGGGAGTATCCTAGCGTTGACCCGCCAATTGTATCGGTATCAACATCGTATACTGGAGCTAACTCTGCGGTAATTGAAGCGCAAATAACAGAGCCTTTGGAAGCATCAATCAACGGTATTGCAGGGATTAAATCTATCACCTCATCAAGTTCCGATGGACGAAGCAATATCACCATTGAATTTGAACTTGGAGTTGATATGGAAGATGCCGCCAACGATGTTCGCGACCGCGTATCTCGTGCGGTTCGTAACATTCCACCCGACTCCGACCCGCCAATCATCACAAAGGCCGATGCCAACGCCGAAACAATTATTACCATTACCGCTCAGAGCGATAAGCGAGATTTATTGGAGATGAGCGATATTGCTAATAACGTAATCAAAGAGCGTATACAAACAATATCCGGGGTTAGCCAAATTGGTATTTGGGGTGAGAAACGCTATGCCATGCGTCTTTATTTAGACCCAAAGAAACTGGCATCGTTTGGGGTAACACCTACTGATATCCGTAATGCGTTAAGCCGTGAAAATGTTGAATTACCAACAGGAAGAATCGAGGGATACTATACCGAACTATCTATCAGAACTTTAGGAAGACTAGAAACTCCAGACCAATTCAACAATCTTATTATCAAATACGTAGGAGGAATACCTGTAAAACTCCGCGATGTAGGAAAGGCCGATTATGCAGCTGAGAACGAGCGTAGCATTATGCGTGGTAACGGACTCATTCCAATGGTTGGTATTGCAGTAACACCTTTGCCTGGAGCAAACTACGTTAGCATTGCCGATGAGGTTTACAAAAGAGTTGAGCAGCTCAAACGCGAATTGCCCGAGGATATCAAGCTAGATTATGCCTACGATGCAACCATCACAATTCGTAAAGCAATTACTGAGGTTGAGGAAACCGTACTCTTAGCATTTGGCTTGGTTGTTCTTGTTATTTTTATATTCTTACGCAACTGGCGAACCACGCTTATTCCAATCATAGCCATTCCAATTTCACTGATTGGAACTTTCTTCGTGATGTACCTTGCAGGGTTTTCAATTAACGTACTTTCACTGCTTGGAATTGTGCTTGCCACAGGTATTGTGGTTGACGATGCCATTGTGGTTATGGAGAACATCTACTCCAAAATTGAGCAAGGAATGGACAACTACAAAGCAGGATATAGAGGAAGTAAGGAAATCTACTTTGCAATTATCTCAACCACAATAACACTAATTGCTGTGTTTATGCCAATTGTTTTCCTTAGTGGAGTAACAGGGCGTTTGTTCCGAGAGTTCGGAGTTGTAGTGGCTGGAGCCGTTCTAATATCTGCATTTGTCTCGCTTACCCTTACCCCTATGATGAGTACAAAACTTCTTCGGAAAACTCACAAAGAGGGTAGAATAATGGGGGCTATTGGTCGCGGAATTCAACGGTTGTCCGACTTTTACGGTCGTTCACTTTTAGGTTTTATGAATCGTAGATGGTTGGCCATTGGCATTATGGTTGCTTCAGGACTAATCATTGTTCTAATAGGTCGATTAATTCCATCGGAATTAGCGCCAATGGAAGACAAGAGCCGACTATCAATTCAAGCAACTGCGCCGGAAGGAACTGCATTTGAATCGATGGATGCCTATATGCTTAAACTTGCCGAATTTGCTGATACTATTTCGGAAAAAAGGGCAATGATTCAACTCACCTCTCCAGGTTGGGGCGGTGGTAACAGCGGTTTTGTGAGGATGTTGCTGACACAGCCCAACGAACGTGAAAAATCACAGGGTCAAATTGCCGATGAAATATCTGCATTCCTCCGCAAACAAACCTTTGCAAGAGCATTCGTTGTTCAGGACCAAACTATTAGTACTGGTCGTGGTGGTGGACTACCCGTGAACTTTGTGGTGCAAGCACCAAACTTTGAGAAACTAAAAGAAGTTGTTCCAGAGTTTCTTGCAAAAGCACAAGCCGACCAACGTTTCCAGGTTGTTGATGTTAACCTAAAATTCAACAAACCCGAATTGGTGGTTGAGATTGACCGCGATAAAGCACGTGCATCGGGAATTGCTGTTAGGGATATTGCCGAGGCGTTACAACTTTACTTTAGTGGTCAGCGCTACGGTTTCTTCATCAGAAATGGTAAGCAATACTATGTAATTGGACAAGCCGAACGTAGTTATCGCGACGACCCTTCGGATTTAAAAGGTATTTACCTCCGTGCTAGCGATGGCGCATTAGTTGATTTGGGTAGTTTGATTAAAACATCAGAGCAAAGTATTCCACCACAACGTTACCGTTACAACCGTTATGTTTCGGCTACTTTCAACGCATCACCAGCACCAGGCTATACGTTAGGACAAGGCATTGAGGCAATGCGCGAAATTGCAAAAACCACACTCGACGATACTTTTGCCACAACACTAACCGGAACATCGCAACAATTCGTGGAGAGTTCAAACAGTTTGTTATTTGCATTCTTCCTAGCACTGGTTCTAGTTTACCTAATTTTGGCTGCACAGTTTGAGAGCTTCCGTGACCCGTTAATCATTATGTTTACAGTTCCACTTGCTCTTGCAGGAGCATTGCTATCGCTATGGATATTCGGTCAAACTTTGAATATTTTTAGCCAAATTGGGATTGTTGTACTAATTGGTATTGTTACAAAAAACGGTATTCTGATTGTAGAATTTGCCAACCAGAAAAAGGAAGAGGGAATGAGTAAACTTGAAGCAGTTGAATTTGCAGCAAAACAACGGTTACGTCCAATTCTAATGACAAGTTTAGCAACCATATTCGGAGCATTACCAATTGCGCTTGCACTAGGAGCCGCTTCAACAAGCCGTATACCAATGGGTATAACAATTATTGGTGGATTACTATTCTCTTTAGTGCTCACACTATACGTAATTCCTGCTCTTTACACATATATTTCCACTAAGAAAGCCAATGTGATAAGACATGATGAGGAGTAGCGTAATGTTGATAGTTGCTCGTTAATAGTTGATTGTTTAAAAATTTAGAATGAAAGATTTGAACGGTATGAATTTTAGAAAAACATATTTAATGATAGTATTCTTGCTTACAAGCATTTATACTATCGGTCAAGATACCCTATCGCTTTCCGATGCGGTAAAAATTGGGATGGAGAACAATTTCTCCATTCGAATTGCGCGCAACGATGTAACAATTGCAGATAACAACAACACCCTTGGCAATGCAGGTTTTCTCCCAAAGGTTGATGCATCGGCATCAAGCAATAATTCATTTTACAACATTAAGCAGGAGTTTACTGATGGAACAAACTACAAAAACTCTAGTTATCCCAGTTACGGCTTATCGGGTAACGTTTTGCTAAACTGGACACTGTTCGACGGTTTTGCAATGTTTGCCAATAAGCAAAAGTACTCAACCCTCGAGGAGCTAAGCAACATTAACTTTCAGATGACCGTTGAGGATGCTGCAGCATCAATAATTATTAATTACTATACAATTGCCATTGAGAATAATTTGCTGGAAAACTACCACGAGGCATTAACACTATCGCGCGATAGGTTGAGAATTGCTCGCGAAAAAGCTGCAATTGGTACCAGTTACCAAATTGCAGTAATGCAGGCCGAGGTCGATTACAGGGCCGACTCATCGCAGATGTTACAGCAGGTTAATAAAATTCAGAACTTAAAAATCAACCTGAATAAACTAATTGGACGTGAGCCAGAAATCAACTTCAACGTAAAAAAACTGGCCCCCGAAGTTGTATCTATTGAACTCAACACAATAATTGAGAATTTAGTTAATCAGAATAAAGAAATTCAAGCCGCAAAGTTGAACTTACGACTTAAAGAAATTGCCATTCGCGAGGCGCAAGCATCGCGCTATCCACGAATTGGCATCTCACCTGCTTATAATTTTTCTCGCTCATCAACACCGGAGGGCAGCACAGAACTGAACCGTTCATTTGGCCCTGCAATTGGAATTAGTGCTGGCATAACCCTATTCAATGGTTTTAATGCTAACAGAAACATTAAGAATGCTCGAATTTATAGGGATAATCAGGATTTAATGAATCAATCCAAAGTTCAAAACTTAAAGGGCGAGGCTATAAAATATTACAATAACCTTGTGCTGGCCAAAAACCTTGTTGAACTTGAGCAAAAATCGGCCGAGTTAGCCAAAACAAACTCCAATGTTGCAATGGAAAAATACCGGATTGGTATTATCAGCGATATTGAGCTACGCGATGCGCAAATTAAGTATCTCGATGCCGAATACCGATATCTTAACGCACTAATGCAGGCCAAAACAGCAGAGGTAGAACTTCAGGTTTTAATGGGAGCGGTAAATATTCCACAATAAAACACTCTGATAATCAATTACAAAACCTCAAAATTCACTTTTGAGGTTTTTTTTTCAACTTAAAGCTGTAACTTGTATAATTAGCAACTAACCAATTTATTAATTTAAATCTATTACTATGAAAAGAATGTTATATGTTATTGCAATTGCATCTTTAATTATGATGAGTTGTTCGGGCTCATCAAAGGAAGAGGCCAAAGCAAAACAAGAAATTATGGCTAACGACTCTCTGGCTAATGAAGCTGAAAAAAGTGCTGCAGACATTCAGCAATCTGTTAATGAAGTAGATTCTTTAGTTAATGAACTTTAACCCCAACACTATGAAAACAAAATTCACAAGTAGTTTGCTATGCATTGCACTAGCAGTATGCTTTATCACCTTAGGGAGCGTTGATACATTCGCTCAACAACAAAAAGGAAAAGGCAAGGCTCAAAAAGAGACTAAAGTGGAAAAAGATACTTTAGATAAAAAAGGTCAAGGCAAAAACAAGGGAGATGATAAGGTTAACGAAAATATGGAAATAAAAGACACATTAAAAGCAGAAGCACTTGACACTGCTGTAGCTGAAGAAAAGAATAAAGAAGGCAAAGGAAATGCCTATGGCAAAAACAAAGGCGAACTTTCCGGAAAAGATTTTGGCCAAGACAGGGCACAACAAGCTAAATTGAATAAGGAAAACAAGGAAAAGGAACTTGATGAGTCCGTAACTGAAGGTGAACAAAAAGCAAAAGAGGCCAAGGAAAAAGTAAAGCAAGCCAGAGAAAAACTCGAAAAGGATAAAAAAGAAAAGAAAATTAAAGATAAGGAATACAACGAGCGTAAGGCTAAAATTGATAAAACGGAACAAGCAGTTAATGAACTTGAAGCTAAAGTAGAAAAGGAAAAAACTAAGAAGAATAAAACTGAAGAGATTGCTCAATAAAAAAGAAACTGCCAGAAAAAATCTGGCAGTTTTTCCTTAATCAAAGTTCTATTTCTTAAGCACTTTCTTCAATACTGTATCCTTATCCAATTTCTTGGTGCAGAAGAACCAATCGTGACACTTCACAGTTTCGTCCTTAGTTTCCATACGCTCCTTGGCTACTCCGCATGAACCTGCTGTTGGAACAATTACATCATCGCCTGGACGCCAGTCAGCTGGGGTTGCAACCTTAAACTCATCGGCGGTTTGCAATGCAACAACCACACGGTAAAGTTCATCGAAATTACGGCCTAAACTTAATGGATAGTAAATAATTGTGCGGATAATACCATTGGGGTCAATTACAAACACGGCTCTTACTGCCTTGGTGTTGCTCTCGCCAGGCATCATCATACCGTACTTTTTGGCAACATCCATGGTAATATCTTCAATCAAAGGGAATGTAACCTCAACATTCTTCATGCCTTTGTACTCAATCTTCTCCTTAATTGTACGTAACCATGCAATATGGCTGTAAAGCCCGTCAACAGAAAGACCTACTAGCTTACAGTTTGCCTCGTTGAACTGCTTCTCCATCGATGCAAAAGTCATAAACTCCGATGTGCACACCGGAGTAAAATCGGCTGGGTGACTGAACAGAATTACCCAACTTCCCTTATAATCGGCAGGGAAATTAATTTCGCCCTGAGTGGTTACAGCCTTAAACTCAGGAGCCTTGTCGCCAATACGTGGCATTGCATAAACTTGATTCTCTTCCATTTTTTTGATTTTTATTTAGTTAGACAATTTGTAAATATTCATGGAGTTATGGATGGTTGTATTATTGGAGTGATTTTAACTAATATTTCCCCATCGCTCCACTACTCCATCACTCCTATATTCCTCTACATTCTCAACTTCCTCAACTCATCCTTCATGCGGTTGATATCGGTTATCCAATCTTCAATATCGTTCTCGTGCTCAATTTCCTCGGCCAATATTTGAGTGGCCATTTGGTGGGTCATGTGGTCTTTACCGCTGGTGAATGAGGCAATCTCGTTGTAACGCTGTATTGCACATCGCTCGCCATGAAGGTTTTGCTCCAAAATTACCTCAATGTAAGGGTCTATTGGTGCATCGTATGCACAACGGCTATGCTTAAACCAATCCTGAGGATGTAACAGAGGAGTTCCGCCTAGTTGAATAATTCTATCGGCAACCATAACAGCGTGGTTAAGCTCCTGGGTTGCGTGAAGCAATAATTCAGGCTCCACCTCGCTACGCATTGGACCTTCCATTACACGTGCGCCAATCCAATACTGGTAGTATGCAAGCCACTCCTCAGCCAAAGCAGCGTTTAGCATTTCCAATAATTTATCCACATCAACCGATGCAATTTTTTTAGCTTCTTTTCCCATAATTAGCTCTTTTTAGGTGGTTTATGTTCTTTATAATTTCCAATTATTTGAAGATTTATATCCTTAATGTTAAAATTCGGAATCTGTTTCTTATCAAAATACTCCTGAAGCATTTTATCAAGTTCCTCATCATAATAGTTTTCAATATAGTCGCACTGCTCGCAGTATAAATGATGATGCTTATGCATCTCAATATCGTACCGCATAAAATCCTTATCGGTTTTTACCTTTTTGATTATTCTCTTTTCACAAAAGGTGTCCAGTATATTGTAAACCGTTCCTAACGCAAGGTTTGGATGATTTTTACGCACATACTCTTTAACGGCATCGGCAGTTGGATGGTCCTTAATAGCCATTAACGCTTCCAAAACTGCAACCCGCTGCGGTGTAACCTTAAGGTCGTTTTGGGTAAGAATTTCTACAAGATTAGAATAACTCATATTATTTAGGAATAATTCTTATTTAGGAAAAACACTAATTTATAAAAATGGTTCAACTCTATCAAGAAAAAAACTTAAAATCGACGAAAAGGAATGAAAAAACATCTGTTAATTACTAATAAAAATAAAAAATACTTTGCTAATAAACTTAATATCAAAATATTAAAAAAATAAGATTAAAAAACACTTTTGAAACCTTATTTCCGTTTATCAGTTAAAGTAAATGTAATAATGCTATTTATACCATTCAGCCCCTTCGCCCTTTTGTCTAATACATTGTGATGTTGATTAAGTGTGTTGATTTATGGAGCAGGATGTATTTAATTTAAGTGATAGAAAGAAGTTACTCTACATTCTATCCTTTTTTTCTTTATTAGGGAATGTTGTTGACATTGTTACGTTTAGCAATTCTGTTGTTAATATATCAATAAATTCAGTTTTTATCGTTTTGGTTATAGCGGTAATGATTCTGAATAAATTGTCGTCGATATCTACTAAAAAAACATTTATAATAATTATATACTCCCTGTTATTAAATGTAATGATGAGCTGGATGCTCGAAACTTTTCTGATTGATTTTAATGAACTTACAGCATTACGTACAATTATTATAACATGTGTTTTACTTCCAATAGCAGGCTTTATTCTTGGTAGGAAACATGCAATTTTTATTGGCACCACTATCATTACATTCATTATTGCAATTGCCTTTTTAACCGAAAACAGCTATATCCAAAGAAATATATTTTTCCTTACAATGCTAATACTGGGTTACACTTACGGTATTTACATTATAATCAACATCTTAAGCAAGGGATTTGAAAATGAAGAGAAAATACTTGGGGAACTTGCTCTAAAAAATAACGATATCACCTTTATCAACAAACTATCTCTCAAACTAGCTGACTTCTCACCGGAAATTGATTTTATACCTTTAATCCTGAAGGAAATCACACATCACACCGATGCAAAACTTGCCGTTTTTTGCGAGTACGACGAACACCTTAAAGCACTTATAATTAAGAGCGTTGAAGCCGATGGAGTAATAATAAAGTCGGCAATTAAAATTGGTGGCGAAAAAATTCTGAATACTGCTTCTCCGGTTTCACCTGAAGCATATAAAAGAATTACAAGCAATAAAATTGAATTATTGGACTCGTTTACTGAGGTTTCTTTTGGAGCTATACCAGAATCTACCAACCAAATGCTCAAGAAATTAACGGGTATTAATAATATTTACGCATTGGCTCTTATCGTATCGGGCAAACTATACGGCACAACAATGCTGGCCTTTAAGAAAAACCAGAAGTTACCCAGCAACGAATTGTTAAAATCATACTCACATTTGGTTGCACTTACGCTCAGAAGAAGCATCGCCGAAAAAGCCTTAATCATAAATGAAAATCAACTACGCTGCATTACCGATAACATCAGCGATGTAGTTTTTACCACCGATATGGATTTAAACACAAAGTATGTGAGTCCATCCATATTCAAACTCACCGGCGAAACGCCCGAGGCATATATCAACAAAAAGATTGAACGTAAACATCCGATAGACTCTCTGAGGTTAATAAAATCTGCGCTAACAGAGGAACTTGAAAAGGAAAAAAATCCCAGTATAGATAAAAAGAGAACCCGAATTATTGAGGTTGAACTTTACAAAAAGGATGGAAGTAAAATATATGTTTCAACCCACCTATCATTTATCCGCGACAATCAAGGTAATGCAATAGGATTTCAAGGAATTACCAGAGACATTACAAAACGTAAATTGGCAGAAATGGCCTTGCTTGAGAGCAGAAAGAAGCTAAATACCGTTGTAGAAACAATTCCTGACCTGCTGTTCCATTTTAATCGAGAGGGTAAATTTGTTAACTTCTACCAAACCAGCAAAACACATCAACTTTTTATTGAACCAAGCAATTTTATTGGAAAATCGATATATGAAGTACTAGATAAACCCTTGGCCGATAAAATTCAGAAAGCAATAAATAAAACTCTGCATAAAAACTCATACGAATTTGAATATGAGACTTATAATGGAGAAATGAAATACTTTCATGCCCGTTGCGCACAACTTAACGAGCACGAAATCATAATTATATCGAGTGATATCTCTAAACTTAAAAAAACCGAGAATCAACTTAAACAAAACTCCAAGGAGTTAAAACAGCTCAATGCCGATAAAGATAGATTTATGCAGATATTGGCGCACGATTTACGTAACCCGTTCAATGTTCTGCTTGGGTTCTCCGAATTACTGATCCGAAATTTCAAAAACTATGATGATGATTTAATCAAATACTACCTTGATATTATTAAGCAGACCTCCGAAAGAACCTATTTAATGCTCGACGAGTTGCTTCTTTGGTCAAAATCACAGGCTGGAAAATTGCCGTTTGAGCCAAGTAATATCAACTTATCGGAGTTAATTGCATCTATTTACTCCGAAACAAAAACCAACGCACAACGAAAAAACATAACAATAAAACTCAGTGTTCCCGATAATTTCCAGATTATTGCCGATGGCAATATGCTAAAGACTGTTATTCGAAACCTTGTTTCGAATGCAATAAAATTCACCCGAAAAGATGGGGAAATAACTATCGATACTCACCTAGACGATAGTAAAGTAGTGATTGCCATTGCCGACAATGGAATCGGTATAAGTAAAACCGACCAGGAAAAACTATGGAATAATAGCAATCCGCATAGCACAGTCGGAACCGACAATGAAAAGGGAACAGGACTTGGATTATTACTCTGTAAAGATTTTGTGGAAAAACACGGTGGAAAAATTTGGGTAGAAAGCGAAGAAGGATTTGGAAGTAATTTCAAAATTCAGCTACCTTTATTGAATTAAAATCAATTGAACTATGGAACAAAATCGTAATAATTACCAGAATAAGGCTCACGAAACAATCGATGAGATATTTAAGGGTATTAACTCGCTCGAAGAAAAGGCCAAAACTGCCAGCAAGGATTTTTCCGATACAATGGAGGAAACTATTCAACAAATGAAGGCTGAGGGCGAAAGACTAAAAGTAAAACTTGATGAGTTATCTAATACCAGTAACGAGTCGTGGGAGGAAATAAAGAATGGCTTTGAGCAAGCAACCAACTCGCTCCGCGATGCTTTTTCGAATGCGTTTAATAAATACAAGGATAAATAGTATTTGAATTGTAGCCCCGAGTTTAAACTCGGGGCTATTTGCATTTATGCGTTTTAATTTATCTCCCAAAATATAAAGGTTCTGTTCCATACCATATTCCAACTTTTGCGATGCAAACATTTTTAATCTTTTCAATCAGATATTTTACTTGCATCGCGATTAATGCTTCGCATTAAAACCCCGAGTTAAAACTCGGGGCTATACATTTCTCATTCTAAATTCTAAATTCTACATTCATCATTATAAATTACTCTTCCTCGCTCTTCGCTCCCCCAAGCGCATACCAGTTTATTTTTCTGGATAAGTACATCACTGTGGCCAGAATTATAAATAAACCAACGCTACCCATTAGTAAAGCGTAATCTTGAAGTTGAAGAAGTATATAAAGGAATCCATAAAGCAAAACCAGTATACCTGCTAGAATAACAGTTAACCTATTGTTTTTAAAGATACTGTGAGCGTAACTGGTTATCATAACCAAAATTCCGAAACTGGCAATTATATAAGCCAAACCAAAACTCATCTGCTCCGAAAGCGATAGCAACAATAGGTAGAATAGAACCAATCCAAAACCAACAAGCACATACTGAATAGGGTGAACTCTCAACTTTCGCATCACCTCAACAAAGAAGAATACAGTAAATGTCAGTGCGATGAATAGAATTGCATACTTCATGGAGCGCTCTGTAATTTGATAGGTCTCCACTGGCAGTAATAAAGCTACTCCAAAAGCCGATTCGTCCAAATCAAAATCGCTATCAATCCATTTTTGAGGATAGTTCCTATTCAACTCCAAAACCTTCCACGATGCATTAAAGTTACTTTCAGTAATGGTCCTATCGAATGGTAAAAAAGCCCCTTCGAAACTTGGATTACCCCAAGGCGATTCAATATGCACATTGGTCTCGCGTCCTACAGGAACAAAACTAACACTGCGCGAACCATTTAGCGCAATATTGAACGAGAAGCGGTACTCTCCTACCTCAGAATTCTCTTGTAGTGGATTATTAACCGTAACACCAGACTTTACAAGATTGCTAATTTTCACTCCAGGCTCACAAACCATTTCCACATCATTCCACTTAAAATTAATAGCCTCTTTAATTCCTCGTAAATCGGAAATTCCAATTGTTAGAAATGCTCCACTCCAATCAACTTGGATACTCTGGGTGGTTTCAATCTTTGGCGATTTAAAAAAACCCTCAACCTTTAAGTTTGAACTGTAAACAGCCACATCAAAAATACCCCGGTTACGAATTTCGGGAGTTAAACTGCCGTCAACCTTCAGTTCTTCTGGTAAAAAGTATGCGAAATGCCCAACCTCAACTGTTTTCTTAGTGTCCATATCAAACTCTAGGGTTTTGTAAGGGACAACCAAAATAGGTCCAGTTAATCGTTGCTCATAACCCCACTTTGAACTAATCTCATTAGTGGCCTCCATTTGTCTAGTCCTACGCTCCATTACCAACGATTGAATCATAGCCATAGGGATAAGCAGAATTAAAGTTAAAAAGCCAATGGCTGCAACCTTAATCATTACTGCGTTTCTTTCGAAAAATGATTGTGTTTTCTCTGTCATAGTAGTAAGTTTATTAAGTTAATATTTAAAAGTGCTTTGTATTTCAAAGTTTATGAATAAAAAAATTTATCGTCCAGTATTTATCAACTTTTCAAGAGCAGCAAGATGCTCCTCAAAAGCTTTACGACCATCAATTGTAGCCCTATAAGTTGTATTTGGTTTCTTATCAATGAATTGCTTCTTCACCTCAACATACCTCTCCCCTTCAAGTGCCTTCATATGGCTAGCAAGGTTGCCATCGGTAACGCTTAAGGTCTCCTTCATTGAGTTAAAATCAACCCAATCGTTCACCATAAGCACCGACATAATGCCAAGCCTAATGCGGTTCTCGAAATGCTTATTCAGATTTATCAGTAGCTCTTTCATACTTTATGTACATAGCTAATCCGTAAACAATATGCAAAACCCCAAAACCAATAGCCCAGAAAACAAGTCCGTAACCAACAAAAACCATAGCAATTAGCCCCAGAATTATCTCGCTAATACCTAAGTAACGAATATCGGTTAAAGTGAATTTACTGGCGTTAATCAAAGCCAACCCGTAAAAAAGCAATGTTGAAGGAGCAATAAGATAAACAAGGTGATGATAAAGAAGTATTAAACAGAACACTCCACCTGCAAGCAATGGAATAAAAAGGTTGATAAGCATGCGCTTTATTGTTGCATCCCAAATAGGTAAACCTTTCCTACGTGCATTGCGAGTTGTAAAGAAAGTAGCAAAAAATAGAGCCAACACCAACACAACAAATGCCACAACAAAACTAAAAACAATAAAATTGGTTAATTCTGAACCCGACATTAACTCCTCGGGTAAAAACACACCTCCATTCTGATAACGACTAAAAAAGAACTCCTTATGGTAGATATAAACTGCCAATGCGCCCAAAAGCGCAACTATACCAGCAAATACCCCCGATAATCCGCTTAACGATATAAACCTTGTTGAGCGTTCCATTATGGAGCGGATTTCCTGTAGGTTTTTTAAATGCTCATTCTGAGTGTCCATAGAAAGACGTTTTTAAAGTTCTTTGCGCTACAAAGTTAATGTAAGAAAAATTAAAACCAAATGTTTTAACAAAATTTTTAAATAGGTGACTGGTGAGAAAGTGACAAGTGACGATAGAATCAGAGTAAGACTATTATTCTATTTGTTTAAAACAAATATTTTTCATCTTAATCTTACGAACAACCATCAACTAAATACTATCAACTCTATGCTCTAGCTTTCCTTCTCAAAATACAACTTATAGTAATTTAAACTCTTATCCTTATCGTACCCCTTCTCTACCCTTTCCTTATTCCCATGAATATAGATATGGAAGTACTTATCGAGCTTAATTATACTTTTGAAAAACTTATTGGCCTGTTTTGTTGCGTCAACTGAAATGGTGAATTCATCGGGAATATTGTACCCTAACTCGGCCTCGTAACTTTTCTTGTACTCACGGAATGCTTCTACAACCTCGGGCTCAGCAATTACTTTTGCCTCAAAATCATCCTGAGTGAAAGTTTCGTTTGATTTGAAAAAATCGCGGGTTTTGGTAAGCATCTCGGCCTGCTCCAACTTAGCATAGTTATTCTCTGGTCGAATTACATCCTCCACAAACCCTTTACAAAGATTGATAGCCGTTTTGGTTTGGTAAAAATCATCGTTGCGCATTTTTACGCGGAGGAAATCGTCAATCCAGTACTTGGCCTCATCGCGGTTGGTGTTATCGATAATGCTAAGCTTATATCCAAACTCCTTTTCTGTATTGAAAATAATACACCCCTTGTCCAACTTCTTAGGGTTTGTACCAAACTCGCACGATACAGTTAATTTGCTGCTATTCCTATTTATTTTGATGAATTTATCCTTAGTCTCTGACTTGAAAATTCCAATGGCATCGGCCATTTCGCCATCCACAACGCAATCTATCAGGCTAACCACGTAAAGTTCACCATCCTTAATGTTTGGATGTGTTGATACGTGTTTCAAATGCTTGGCAATCTCCCTCGATACCTCCACAAAATCTTTGTTTCCCTCAAAAAAAGAAGAACAGTAAGAAAAAAGTTCGTTCAACTCCAAATTGCTATCGTGTGTAAACGAGTAAAAACCACTTGTTTTGAAATTACTTATAAAGTAATCGCGAAGCAAATTGCTAAGTAACTCGTTCGAAGTATCGAGTGGCTCGTTGGATAGAGTTAAATCATCGCTATCGAATGTACCAACATAGTGAACTATGGTTTGGTCGAGTTGAGTATTTGCAAAATCGAGCATAATCTGAAATTTTCTCAAAAGTATAAAATTTGTTGATAGTTTGTTGTTTGGTGATTTAACTAATTGGGTTATTAGGTTATTGAGCTATTGCACCTCTCTGAGTTTATCCGCCAACTGGCGGAGTCAAGTAGAGAGGGGTTGGGATGACAATTGGTCTTCAAATAGATATTTATGTTCCATACCAATATCCATATCATTGCGATGCAAAGACTCAATCTCATTTCAAACAAACAGTATTACTTGCATCGCTTCTTTAATGCATTTATATTACCCCGAGTTGAAACTCGGGGCTAATGCTTGCGCTTCTTTGGGGCTTAATCTTTTAAATTCATCATTCTACATTTTACATTCTAAATTTTACATTTTACTTCGTACTTCCCTCTCCTCCTCAACTTAGAATCACTTAAAATTATCTAATCATTACACTATATTTCAACAAATTACATCATATCAAAGCATGGTACCAACCATTTTTTATTTCAGAATCATATAAATTTTTACTTTTGCTTGTTAATGCAATAACATCAACGTTTAGTTTATTTAGACGGCTGGAGTTACAGTAATTTAAAGGAAAATGGGAAAATTATTCGATAAACTCAATAGCGATGTTCGGTTTGTTGAGGGGATTAATGGCTGTATAAACTGTGGTACTTGCACCGCAATTTGTCCTGCCGCGGAAGTTTACGATTACGAACCTCGTAGCATTGCCAACCTTGTTCAAACCCGTGATGATTCTGTAATCGAGGAGTTGCTAAAAAGCGAAACAATATGGTACTGCGGAGAATGTATGAGTTGCAAAACCCGATGCCCACGTAATAATGCACCAGGCTTAATTATACAGGCACTTCGTAAACTTTCAATAGAATCAGGTTTATTCGTAGAATCAGAAAAAGGTCGTCAGCAATTATCGTTAAAGCGAATGCTTGGTAACTCAATCCTCGAAACTGGTTACTGCGTACATTTTGACCACACCGAACTAAGCATGTTCCCTGAGCTTGGACCCGTGTGGCAATGGATAAGAGATAATCGCGAAACGGTTCTGAAAAAAGTGGGAGCAAACTATCAAGGCTCAGGCCCTGGTGCAATGAGAAAAATATCAAAAGAAAACCTCGATGAACTAGAGAAAATATTCGAAGTAACAGGAGGGTTGGAGTGGTTCAATACAATTGAAATGCATTCCGAACGCAAAGCCCAAGAAATGGGGCTTGAAAAAGGTGATGAAACCGATAAAAAATCATCGTACTTCCGTGAAGTTTATACTAAAAACAGCGCCCAAAAACATAACCGAAAGTAAGTAGAATAGAGATGAAGCAAGAAGGAAAAAAACGAATTTGGAGCGACTACCAAAAAGAAATTGCCGACGATAAGTTCTATTTCGTGCGTAGCTGCATTCGTCAAACCTTTTTCCCCGGTAGCGATAGCACATACATCAAAATACTGCGTGATGTTTTAGGGAAAGATGTTTACGAAAATCCCAACCACACAACTTGTACTGGAATTGGATACCATACCGAGGTTGTTCCATTTGAAACGATCCAAACTGTAGTTGCACGTAACTACTCGTTAATGCGTGAAAAAGGATACGAAAACTACAACCCATCCTGCGTCACATCATTCGGCATATACACCGAAATACTTGAGACGTGGCATCATTTCCCGGAGGAAAAGCAGAAAACACGCGACTTCCTAAAAAAAGCAACGGGAAGGGAGTTTGAAGAGCCCAAAAATCTTGCGCACACCAGCGATGTTCTTTTCAAATTTCGAGAGGAAATTGCGGCAAAAGCAAAATATAAACTGATTAATAAAGAAACTGGCAAACCATTAAAGGTTGTTGATCATATTGGTTGCCACTACTCAAAGATGTTCCCAAACAAAGGAGTAGGTGGCGCAGAGTATCCTCAGGTTTTAGCCGGGCTGGTTGAAGCATTTGGAGGAGAAGTTATTGACTATCCAGAGCGTCGCCATTGCTGCGGATTTGGCTTTCGCCAGTACTTTGTTCAAGGTAACCGGGGTTATTCCATTGCCGCCTCAAAAAAGAAGTTTGAATCGATGGAGCCTTTCAAACCCGATTTCATTATAACCAACTGCCCTGGCTGTAACTACTTTATGGATAGGTGGCAATATGCTTTAGCTGAAATGGAGCATAAAACCTACGGCGAGAATGGCTACGGAATCCCAGTATTAACTTACGAGGAGGTTGCCGGGCTAGTACTTGGTTTCGACCCTTGGGAAATGGGAATGCAAATGCACCAAACAGACGTTGAACCTCTCCTTAAAAAGATTGGGGTTGAATACGACCCTTCACAAAAGTTCAAAGGAGCAAACGGCGAAGATTTGCCATTGCCAGAAAAACCAAATCATATCAAATTTACAATTTGAAAATTTGATAATACATTAATTTGATAATGAATTAAATAAATTCTTTAAACGAACAACTATCAACAACCGAGCGTCTTTTGCGAGCTCATTGAAAATAAACAACTATCAACAAAATATAAACATATGGGTAAGGAAGTAGCAATTATTGGAGGTGGAGTAGCAGGTCTTGAGGCCGCTAACCAACTGGCAACTCTGGGTTACAACGTTATCATCTTTGAGAAAAAAGGACAACCAGGAGGTCACGCAGCCCAATGGGACAGGCTTTTTCCAAATCGCAGACACACCAGCGAGGTTATTAATAGCCTTAAATCGCGCTTAAATGGGAATCCTTCCATAATGCTATCAACAGCCATATCGGCGGTTACAAAATCGGGGAATAGGTTTGTGCTTGCCACAAAAAGCAAAAATTTTGAGGCCGATGCAATTCTGTTAGCCACAGGTTTTGAACTTTTCCCTGCTGAAAAGAAGGAGGAGTACGGCTATGGAATTTACGAGAACGTAATAACATCGGCTGAACTGGAGGAGATGTTTGCAAAGCATGGCAAACCAGTTATGAAAAATGGTTCTACCCCTAAAAAAATTGCCTTTATCCATTGTGTTGGTAGTAGAGATGAAAAAGTGAACAAGCCTTACTGTTCTAAGGTTTGCTGTGTTACAGCGGTTAAACAGGCCATTGAGGTTAAAGAATCTATTCCAGAAGCAGAGGTGTTTAGCCTATATATGGATTTGAGAATGTTTGGCCCCGGTTACGAGGATTTATACAAAGAAGCACAACAAATTGGTATCAACTTTATTCGTGGTCGACTTTCCGAGGCAAGTGAACTTGATGGTGGACGTGTTCAAATAAAAACAGAGGATACCTTATCGTCGCGCCCATTAAAAATGTCTGTGGATATGGTTGTGCTAATGGTTGGTATGTCGCCAGCATTGGGCACCATTGAGTTGATATCGGGCTTGGGCTTAAAGCCCAACAAGGATGGCTTTGTTGCCGTGGCCGATTATCACCTAAACCCAATTGGAACAGGTGTAGAAGGTGTTTTTGTGGCAGGAGCCTGCTCCGGCCCAAGCAACATAACCGACTCAGTTAACGCTGCCCGTTCCGCAGCTATCGAAATTCATAAATACTTAAGCAAATAGTGTATGGTTGATTTTGGATATGCACCGCTTGAAATCAAAATTCACGATTTAGATAAGGCCAACTTAACTCTAGGTGAATGGATTGCCGAAAGGGACGAAACCTTTAAGCACTGCATTGCCTGTGGCTGCTGTACTGCAACCTGCACTGCGGGGAAATTCACCACATTTAGTTTCAGGGAGATGTGCCATAGCATTCGTCGTGGAGAACTTATGGAGGCAATTACAGAGTCCGAAAAATGTATGCTCTGCGGTAAATGCATCCTTGCCTGTCCGCGCAACGTAAACACCCGGAATATTGTAAAATTGGTTCGTAAAGCCAACCAAAATTTCAGAGTATGAAGTACCATCCATTCGTCCTCCCGTTCTCCATTGGCTTAGCCTTTGTAATGCTCTACATTATTGGGATGTGGACATTCTGGATTATCAGACTATCGCGTAGAGAACAAAAAATTGTTTGGAAACGATTATTCTCATTGCGAACCATTAAGGCAATGTGGGAATCGATGATGGAAGGGCTATTCCATCGAAAAATATTCCAGAAGAACCCATTACTTGGCTATATGCATATGAGCCTTGCCTTTGGTTGGTTTATGCTGATTGTTTTGGGGAATTTAGAATCTAGAATATATCCACACAGTAATATAAACCCTCCCTACTACCCTATTTTCTTCGAGTTTTTCCGTCACGACTTATCGCCCCTACGCGAATACGAGGAGATTTTCACATTCCTAATGGATTTCTTCCTATTCGTGGTGATATCGGGAATCTGCTTGGCATTCTTTAAGCGTATGAAAAGCCGTATTCTTGGAATGCGAAAAACCACCAAGCACATACTAATTGATAGAATTGCACTTACATCGCTTTGGTTTATTTTCCCTCTTAGAATTCTTGCCGAAAGCGTTACGGCAGGACTTTACAACACCGGACACTTCTTCACCAACTTCCTTGGGCAGCAGGTAATCTACAACCTACCGCTCGACCAACTTTACTACCCATCCTGGTGGGCATACTCCTTTGCGCTGGGAATGTTCTTTGTAACATTACCATTCTCAAGGTATATGCATATTCCTGCTGAGATACTACTTATCTTCCTAAGGAAATATGGAGTAAAGGAAAAAGACACGCACTCCACATTCACTAAAATTGAGGTTAGCGCTTGCTCGCGCTGTGGAATTTGTATTGATTCCTGCCAGCTAAGTACCGATTTAAACATAAACGATACACAGCCCGCATACTTTATCAGGGATTTACGCTACAACGAACCCGACGAGCGCATGCGCGAAACCTGTATGATGTGTATGCGTTGCATAGAGGCCTGCCCTGTGGGTATCGAGATTACTGCTATTCGCACAAATGAGCGCAAGGAGCATCAACTCTGGGGCGATAAAAACTACAGCTACATCAATGGATTTAGCTATCCAAAAGCAAAAGTTGCGTTCTTTGCAGGATGTATGGGGCATTTAACCCCATCGGTTCTTAAAGCAACGCTAAAGCTGCTTGACGAGGCAAAGGTCGATTACACTTTTATTGATAAGGATGGCAGTATATGCTGTGGACGTCCATTACAAATGAATGGCGAAGTACAAGCAGCAAAACAACTAATTGATAAAAACAACACGCTAATACTCCAATCGGGTGCAGAAATGGTAGTTACAACTTGCCCAATCTGTGCAAGGGAATTCAAGCAAAACTATCATCTAAATATTCCAGTTTTACACCACAGCCAGTTCTTGCTGCAACTAATTAACGAGAAAAAACTAAAGGTAAATAAATCGGACCTAAACATCGCCTACCACGATCCCTGCGAGCTAAGCCGCGGTTTAGGAATTACTCAAGAACCCAGAGAATTGTTGGGTAAAGCAGGCAATGTTGTAGACTCAACCAAGCAAACCCACAATAATTCGCTTTGCTGTGGAGGTAGCTTGGGAATAACCAATACCAACGCTGAGCAGAAAAGGACAATTGCCGCATCAACCATAAACCAAATTACCAATTCGGAAACCGATGTTGTAGCAACAGCATGTCCGCTTTGTAAAAAAACATTCAGCGCAGCTCAGGACGAAATGCCTATTAAAGATATTTCAGAAATACTTGTTAAAAGTTTGAACGAAAAATCAAACTCAACGTTAAAGCAACAGAAAATAAACGAGGAGATAGTTACAGCATAACTAACTATCGACCAACAACTATAAACAAACAGCTTTTTATAATGGCAAAAAACGAAAATTTAGGATTCGACAGTCTGCTGATACATGGCGGAATGGGCGTTGACCCAATGGGTAGCGCAACTGTACCAATTTACCAAACATCAACCTTTGCATTTGAGAATGTTGACGAGGGTGCAAAATGCTTCGCAGGAGAAAGTAATGGCTTTATCTATACTCGTATTGGAAATCCAACCATTTCGGCACTGGAGAAACAAGTGGCAATCCTTGAAAATGGTTACGGTGGAATTGCAACTGCATCGGGAATGGGTGCAGTATCATCAATCTATATGGCATTTCTACAAAGTGGCGACCATATTGTAAGCACCGATGCGGTTTATGGCCCATCGAGGGTAATTATGGAAACCTATTTTAAACGTTTTGGCGTTGAGAGCACTTACCTTAACACTGCCGATTTAAATGCAATAAAGGCAGCAATTAAGCCTAACACAAAAATGCTTTACCTAGAAACTCCCACAAATCCAACAATGGCGCTTACCGATATTAAAGCCGCCAGCGAAATTGCACATCAGCATAACCTTGTGGTTGTTGTCGATAATACATTCTGCAGCCCTTACCTACAGCGTCCATTGGATTTGGGAGCAGATGTGGTTTTCCACTCAATGACCAAGTTCCTTAACGGCCACGCCGATATTGTTGCAGGTATTATTGTGACCAAGACGCAGGAACTATACAAGATTGTTCGCCCTGCAATGGTAAATATGGGCTGCAATATGGACCCACATCAAGCATATATGGTGCTACGCGGTATCAAAACGCTATCAATACGTATCGACCGTGCTCAGGAAAATGCCATGAAGGTTGCCGATTACCTTGAGAAACATCCAAAGGTTGAGTGGGTTAAGTACCCAGGCTTAAAGTCGCATCCACAGTATGAACTGGCTCAAAAACAGATGAAAGGCCCCGGCGCAATGATTAGCTTCGAGCTAAAAGGTGGCTTAAAAGCGGGTAAAGTTCTGATGGACAACGTAAAACTTGCATTACTAGCGGTTTCGCTTGGTGGTGTTGAAACACTAATTCAGCACCCAGCATCGATGACTCACTCCAAAATGACTCCCGATGCAAGGCTTAAGGCCAACATTACCGATGGTTTGGTTCGCTTCTCTGTTGGTATTGAGGATGTAGACGATATTATTTCGGATTTAAAA
>ERZ795059.1676-NODE-1676-length-24377-cov-11.335992_pt1 | contig 24377 bp, 16 predicted proteins | sample MGYA00375143_ERZ795059 | MGnify/ENA primary metagenome ERZ795059 (study PRJEB30188, sample SAMN05720168) | activated sludge metagenome | isolation source: Anaerobic digester | place: USA | collected 2015-01-07 ... | reverse complement strand
GAGGTTTATTGAAATTGAGGATTATTTGGTTTAACAATTATTTTGATGATTTTTGAAAGTTCAGGTCTAATAAATTGAAGAAACAATATGAACTCAAAATTGCCTGAATTTATTGGAACAATTTCCGACCGCGCTCCGGTTACTGTTTTGCGGCGCATAAATATTGACAAAAAAAAACAATTATAGTAATATAAATGACATTATAAAAATTAAACGGGGGAGAAGAATTTTATGAAAAAATCGGAAAAAAACAATAAAAATGCCGCTCAAACGCTGATAGGCGGCGGAATAGTCGTTACATTGGGTAAAAACAACAATGTGATAAACGGCGGAGCCGTTCTTATCGAAGGCGATAAAATAAAGGATATCGGAGCGACGTCGGCATTAAAAAAGAAGTATCCGAAAGCCGCTTATTTTGACGCGAAAAACAAACTTGTTATGCCCGGATTCATCAATACCCATATGCATTTATACAGCACTTTTGCAAGAGGACTCGGCAAAGCCGCTCCCTCGAAAAATTTTCCGGAAATATTAAAAAATCTCTGGTGGCGTCTTGATAAAAAAATCAATATGGACGATGTTTATTATAGCGCAATAATACCGATGATAGACTGTATCAAACACGGAACCACCACAATTATCGATCATCACGCAAGCCCCAACTCGATAACAGGAAGTCTTGACGTTATTGCAAAAGCGACAAAAAAAGCGGGAATAAGAGCGAGTCTATGCTATGAAACTTCAGACCGCGACGGTCAGAAAATTGCCGACGAAGGAATAGAAGAAAATTATAATTTCATAAAAAAATGCGACGCCGCAAAAGATTCAATGCTCTCAGGATTATTCGGACTTCACGCTTCAATGACGATTTCTTCCAAAACGCTCGACAAATGCGTAAAAAAAGTTCAAGAACTCAACGCGGGTTTTCACGTTCATACTGCCGAAGATATTTCAGACGTCAACGATTCAAAGAAAAAACACAAATGCGGAGTAGTTGAAAGATGGCATAAAAACAACGTTCTGGGTTCAAAAACAATTCTGCCGCATTGCATACACATATCGACAAAAGAAATGGATATGCTCGCAAAAACCGGAACAAACGCGATTCACAATCCTCAATCGAATATGAACAACGCGGTAGGCGTCGCAAACGTTATTGAAATGCTTAAACGCGGCGTTCTTGTAGGAATGGGAACCGACGGAATGACTTCGAGAATGCAGGAAGAAGTAAGAACCGCTTATTTGCTTCACAGAATAAACCAAAGAAATCCCCAAGTCGGATTTATGGAAGCTCCGCAAATGTTGTTATGGAACAACGCCGCCATTGCAAACAAATTTTTCTACGGAACAAAACTCGGAGAATTATCGAAAGGAGCCGCGGCGGACATTATTCTGGTAGATTATATTCCGTTCACTCCGTTTGATAAAAACACGTTTTTAGGGCATTTTCTATTCGGAATTTTTGAAAGCGCGATTGATACGACAATCTGCAACGGAAAAATTCTGATGAAAAACAAAAAAGTTTTAACGTTAAACGAACCGGAATTATGCGCGAAAACGCTTGAACTTTCAAAAAAATTCTGGAACCGATTCTAATTTATGAATTCAAAAAAAAAAATTCTGATAATCAAACTCGGGTATTCCGAAACGCTTGACGCTGAAATCGGAAACAAATGCAGTTTGGGGGACGTTTTAAGAACGACCTCCATTCTGCATATTTATAAAAACGATAAAGTAACCTGGTTGACCGACGAATCCGCCGTCGAACTCCTCGAAGGCAATCCGTATATAGACAGAATATTAAGTTTTAATTTAATCTCGACGCTTCAGCTTCTCGGCGAAAAATTCGATATAATGATTAATCTTGAAAAAATTCCTGGTATTTGCGCGCTTGCGGATAAAATCGACGCCTGGCAAAAATACGGATTCAGGCTGGACGCGAATTCGGGAAAAGCCGAAGCATACGAATATTCGCAAGCGGCGTTGAATATAGCTACGGCTGAAGACGAAAAAAAAAGAAACAACAAATGCTGGCAAAAAATATTGTTTGAAATGCTGAACAAAAAATGGAATAATGAAAATTATATATTAAGCTACAAACCCAAAACAAAACAAACATACGATATCGGATTCAATGTTTATGTGGGACCGAAATTTCCGGTTAAAGCCTGGCCTCTGGAAAACTGGAAAAAACTTGAAGAACAATTAAAAAACAGATATACCATTACTTATCAGGAAAGCTTGAACGACATAAACGGATATATTGACTGGCTGAACAAATCGAGACTGATTATCACCAATGATTCGCTCGGACTTCACCTTGCGGTCGCGCTAAACAAAAAAGTAATCGCTCTTATAGGTCCCACGTCGACAACCGAGATTCCTACGCTGCCAAACGTAAAAATAATAAAACCTTCAAAAGATTTAAGCTGTATTCCATGTTTTAAGCGTTATTGCAAAATCGGGGATTCCTGTATGAATTATGTGAGCGCGTACCGCGTAGCAAAAACAATAACTAAACTTATCGGTAAAAAATAATTTAATAAAAAAATGAAACCCAATTTATTACTCGACTCTCACAAATTATTATGGCATCTCGACAGATTAAAAGAATGGCAAGAAGGCAAACGCATAGCTCCGATTCATATAGATATGGGGTTGACAAAAGACTGCAATTTACGATGTTTGTATTGCTACGGAAAAGTTCAGAAACTTGACAAATCAAAAATTCCAAAAGAACCGCTTATAAGATTTTTAAAAGACGCCGCTGAAATCGGAGTTAAAAGCGTAGCTATGATAGGCGACGGAGAGCCCTTAATGAATCCGGCGGTCTACGACGCGGTAGACGCCGGATATGATTCCGGTCTTGATTTGTCAATGGGCACAAACGGAACTATGTTAAAAAAAGAAAAATTGCCCGAACTGTTAAAAAAGCTTGTTTATATAAGATTTAACATAAGCGCGTCCGAACCGGCAAGTTATTCTTATATTCATCAATGCCCTGAAAAATGTTTCAATCTCGCGATAGAAAACATAAAAGAATGCGTCGGCATAAAAAAAAAACACGGATATAAAGTCACAATAGGAATGCAAATGGTTTTGATTCCGGAATGTTTGAATCAAGCGGTTCCGCTGGCTAAACTCGGAGCGGAACTCGGAGTCGATTATTTTGTAATCAAACATTGCAGCGACAGCGAAACAAAAGAATTGAATATTCCTCTTGAAATTTATCCGCAGTTTGAACCCGTATTAAAGGAAGCGGAAAAATATTCCAATGAAAAATATCAGGTTATAGTAAAGTGGAAAAAAATATTGTCTTTAGGAAAAAAAAAATACGACAGATGTCTCGGAATCCCTTTTTTATTGCAGATTTCAGGAAACGGAGACGTAAAACCCTGCGGTTTTTTATTTCCTAAAGGAGGATATTTGATGGGAAACATAATGCGTCAATCGTTCAAAGATATTTTCAACAGCGAACAATACTGGAATATTATAAAAGAGTTGGCTGAAAACTTCGACGTTCACGCTTTATGCGGAACCGCCTGCAGACAGGATTATATAAACGAGTTTTTATGGAATTTAAAATTTAATATTCCGGCGCATATAAATTTTATATAAAACCGGTATTTTTATGACGTTGAACTTATATGAATAAATACGAATTTTCCGCTTACAATCAAAACGGCGAGTCCGTTAAAGGCGAGATACAATCCGAAACTCAAGAAACCGCCGCGCAGGAACTTCTTGAGAAAAATCTTTTTGTATCGTCGATATCGGTAAAATCTTCGGCAATAAAAAGACGCGCGGTCAAATCCAATAACGCTTCAATCAAACAAAACGACGTCGTAAATTTCACAAGACAATTAAGCAAACTTGTCCAGGCTGGAGTAAAAATTAATAAAGCGCTCGAATTTTTAGAAAATTCCGCCGATAAAAAAAGATTAAAAAACTTGATAAAAGATTTGGCAAACGGATTGAACGAGGGTTCGACTTTATCCGAAAGAATGAAAAAATATCCGAAACATTTTTCCGAATTATACGTAAATCTTACGAACATCGGCGAAGAATCCGGAATACTTGACAAATGTTTGAATTATATAGCGGAAATTCTTCAATTTCAAAAAAAAATCCGCTCAAAATTTTTCAGTTCGCTGAGCTATCCGGCGGTCATAGTATTTGTCGGTTTATCGGTAATTTTTTTTATGTCGATTTTTATAATTCCGAATTTCGCGGATTCGTTTCAAAATTTGGGATTAGAGCTTCCAGCGCCCACGCGGATAATTTTAAAATTCAGCGAATTCGCAATTAAATTCAAATGGCTGATTATACTCATTCCTTTTGCGCTTTATTTTTCAGGCAAATACGTTTTAAAAATCGAAAAAATTAAAAAATTGATTGACAGGATATTATTGAGGATTCCTATATTATCGGATTTGCTTATAAAATCTTATACGGCTCAAACCTTTTTTATTTCCGGTCTTTTGCTCAATTCAGGGTTGCCGTTATTAAAGGTAACAGAATTGATAATCAGGTGTCAGACTAACGAAGCTTTCAAATCCGGATTTATTCAAACCGTTTCTGATTTAAAGGAAGGCGTATTGTTCTCAAAAAGTTTGGAAGACAACACGGTTGTTCCGATGCTCGCGATTCAATTTATAAAAGTCGGCGAGGAAAGCGGAGAGATAGGAGACGTTATGATTGACGCCGGAAAAACATATCAAAACGAGATTTTTGAAAACATAGAAAAACTGACTTCTATAATCGAGCCTCTGGCTTTAGTTTTGATTGGAGCGGCGATTGCGCTAATTATGCTCGCCGTATTCTTGCCTTTGCTTCAGATGAGTCAGAACATTTAACGCGATTAATAATATGAAAAAAGCTTTTACGTTAATAGAATTGCTGATAGTAGCCGTAATAATATCCATAGCCGCTTTTCTTTCTTATCCGGCTTTCAATAATTTTTTAAAAAAAATAAATCCGGAAGATAAGCAAAATAAATTTAAAGAATTAAATCTTTATTGTTCTAATCTTGCGAAAAAAAACAACCGTCCGGTAAAATTAGTTTTAACCGGCAAAAAGATTGAAATAAACTTAATCGACATTGACTCCGCCTTAATAAAATCGCAAAAACAAATTAAAGTTCCGGAAAATTTACAAAACGATTATTCGGTTTTGCTTAAAAAAAACATTTCATATATTTATTTTAAACCGGAAGATTTTTAAAAATGACGCCGTTATTTAAATGGTCCGATTCAATTCTTGAAGTATTTGAATTTCAAAAAAATTACTGCGTTCAAGCCGGAGCCGGCAGCGGCAAAACAACAGCGCTCGTCGAACTATATTTTAATTTGTTAAAAAATAATTCCAGCAGAACAAAATCAATATCTCCCGAAAATATTTTAGCTATAACATTTACCGATAAAGCCGCAAACGAGATGAAAGAAAGAATTTTTTCTCGAATAGAATCCGAATTGTCTCATTCGCCCGGCGATTTCAATTTTTTAAAAAAATCGCTTGAATCATTGCGTTTTGCCTCGATAAGCACATTTCACAGTTTTTGCGCAAATATAATTAAAGAATATTCCATAGAAACCGGAATAACGCAAAATTTCTCAATTATAAACGAATCTGAAAAAAAAGAATTAATTAACAAATTCATATCCGATTCATATAAAACGTTTATATCAAAAAAAACTGAGTCCGCCGAAAAAATTTTTTTTGAGTTCGGGTCGATTCCGAAAATATCAAGCGAGCTCTCCGAATTATACGAAACAATTAGAAACAGAGGAATCGCGTTATCCGACATATTAAAAAAAATCGAAACGAAATTAAACGATTCTAATTCGCAAATTTTAAACGGGAATATTCTCGAATCAGCCGGAAAAATAAACGAATTATTGAACGGAACGATAGAAGCCGCAACGATTCCAAAAGCTTCGATTACTTTAAAAAAAGTTTATTCAGGATTAATCGAATACGGATTCACTCAAAAAAAAGATTTGAAAAACATATCGAATTTAATCGAGCTCGATAAAATTATCGCCGGAAACTGGGGAGCGAAATTCAAATATTTAAGAGACGGATTAAAAGAAGAAATAAAAAAATTGGAATCAGCATTGATACTTCCGGAGACTTACGAATACTCGATGTTCATAGCGGATGTTTTATTAAACGCGGAAAAAAAAATGACAGATTACAAATTTCAGAATAATTCTTTTGATTTTGACGATTTAATAATCCAAACCGTAGAGCTGCTTGAAACTAATCGCGAAGCTCGGAAACGAATTCGTAATAAATACGAATTTATTCTTGTGGACGAATTTCAAGACACGAATTTTATGCAGGAAAAACTTGTAAAAGCCCTCGGATTTTCGGACGATTTTCCCGATAACGCCAAATTGTTTATTGTTGGAGACATTAAACAATCGATTTATAAATTTCGCGGAGCCGAAGCTTCGATAATGAAAAAATGGCAGAATGATTTTCATAAAAAATTTGAAAACTGCTCTATTAAATTTTTTCCTGAAAACAGACGAACGGTTAAATCGCTTGTCGGGGTAATCAACGGATTATTTGAAAATATAATGAATAACTCAACGGATGATTTCGGAATTAATTATTTGCCGGAAAACGTTATGAATCCGGTTAGACCCGACATTGAGGAAAACGATGTTGTTTGCGAATTCATAAAATTAAAGATTCCCGATTCAAATAACTCAGAAGAAAATCCGAGTTCCGTAGAATCAATGGAAAACGAAATTGTCGGAAATGAAAGTTCGGAAGACGACGTCGGGCAAACGGTCTATAAAACTAAAGAGATGCGCAAATTCGAAGCCGAATTCATAGCGAAAAAAATTATCGAGATGACTTCAAGTCCGGACAAAAAAATATTTGTCGAAGACCATACCGAAAAAAAAATTAGAGTATCAAAGTTTAAAGATATCGCCCTGTTATTCAGAGCTTTTACCGACATAAAAATTTACGAAACCAAATTTAAAGAATACGGCATACCATATTACGTTGTGAAGGGAAGGGGGTTTTACGATTGTTTTGAAATAATTGATTTGATATCATTTTTAAAAATAATTTCAAATCCTCTGGATATGATTTCATTTGCCGCAGTTTTGCGGTCGCCTTTTATATTGCTGAACGATAATCAAATAGCGCTGATTTTCCGGCAATTGAACGCAGGAACCGGGCTCAAAGAATTAAAATTCGATAAGAACATTTTTTCGTCAAATTCTATAAAAATAATTGATGAATTCATTGATTTTTTAATCAAAGTTCAATCCAATTATTCAAAATTCAGAGTGTTTGAGTTGTTGACCCTGATTATCGAAACCTTTCATTACAAGTTGTTTCTCTCAACAAAATTCAATTATCGGCAAAAACTGGCGAACATTGAAAAATTGCTCAATATATCAGATAATTTTGATATGAACAATTCCGGAATACTCGAGGATTTTATCGAATTATTAGAACGGCTATCAGAACATTCTTCAAACGAATCTGAAGCTGAACTTGCGGACGAAAAAGCGGACGTGGTAAAATTAATGACCGTTCATCAAAGCAAAGGACTGGAATTTCCCGTTGTCATAATCCCTGATATTTCAAGAAAATCCGTTTATAAATCAAAACGCATTATCGCGACTGAGAATGACTTGACAATGCGAATAAACAATCTTTATGGCGGAAAAATTAAAAACTCAGAATACGAAGACTTTCAAAACGCGGATAAATCGAAGGAATTTGAAGAGAATAAAAGAATTTTTTATACGGCTTGCACAAGGGCGCGGGATTATCTTATTTTTACTGCCGGCGAACCGGCTAAAAAAATTTCCGGAAACTGGCTGGAGTGGGTTGAACCATTTTTTAAAAAGAGAAGGGAAGAAAACTCCGAATATAGAATTCGTTATCTTGAAATAAATCCTGAAATCACAAGAGAAAACGCAATTGCAAAACCGGTTTTTTCAAACATAACCGCGGACCCCCAAATTCCTCCGTTTTCAAAATATTTGGAAGTGAAAAATTATAAAACGCCTGTTTCAGATTATATAGAAATCTCGCCGACTTCTCTCGCTATCTTTTATGATTGCCCAAGAAAATTTTTTTATTCGCATATAATCGACGCCGAAAGTTATCCGGCAAAAGAAACGAAGCCGGACGATTCGGAGGAAACGCCAAAAAAAGATTGCGAAGAAATGAATTCAAACGGTTCGGCAGGCGAGCGATTTTCCGATTTTATAACGTCGGGTTTATACGCCCATTATCTTCTTGAAAAAATCGATATATTAAATCCTGTCGATGAAATAAAAAAACATATAGACAGGTTATCCGGACGGTACGCCTTTAAACTTGACGCTGAAAAAATAAACGAAGCGAATCTTTCTGTAATCAAAGCCGTTAAGGTTCTGCAATCCGAAATATTTTCAGGAAAAAAATTTTCTATTGAAAAGGAATTGCCTTTTTATTTAAAATTAACGGACTCGGAGTTTTCAGCGTATTTGAACGGAATTATTGATTTGCTCGCATATAACGAATCTGAAATTTTTATTATTGATTATAAATATTCGCGTTTAAAAAAAAATAATCCTGTCAATAAAACTCAATTAATATTGTATTCATTTGCCATCGATGAAATATTTCACAGATTCCCCGATAATTTATATGTGTTTTATTTAAAAGAAAAAAATACCGGAATTGATTCGTTCCGTCTGACGGATAAAGAATATTTTGACGCAAAAAAAAATATTCTGGCGGCGGCTCAAAAACTCGCTTCGATTTCAATATCGAATCAAAACGATATTAATTTATTCCCTTGCAGATTTTCAGCGGAATGCGAGAATCAAAACTGCGGATATTATTCTCTTTGCAAAATTCAAAATCGCGGATAAAATTCTGATTAACCGCGCTTCCGGATAAATATCAAAAAATATGTTATACAATAAATAACGGCGTTTATTATCAAAGAGTTAACGCAAATGAACTACCTCGCAGCAAGCTGCGAGGTATTAAAGAAATTAAGAAATATGGAATCGAAGCAAGCTTCGGGGAATTAACCCTAATCTCTTATTAAAATTCGAGACTACAATTTCAGAGCGCCGGAAGTCTAACCGCTAAGTCATTATAAGTCAAAAGAATAATACAAACATCCAAAGAAAATAATTTTATGCTCGTTATGCGCGCGCAAAAACGAATATATAAAAAGCGGAGAAAAAAGAATCATATCTCGTAATGAAGAATTAGAAAGATTGCGGACAAAAGCAAAAGAGCAAATAAAAACAACTGAAGGAAAAGAGTTGTTGCGAATACGGGGATTCAATATTGAAACTCCATTCGGCAACATGAAACACAATCATGATTTCCAACGGTTTGTATTAAGAGGTTTACCAAAAGTAAACATAGAGATATATCTGTTTTATTGCGGACATAATTTAGCAAAAATGTGGAGAAATTCAAAGAATTAAAATAAAATAACAAACATAAAACAAAGAATTAAGGTAAAATGACCTAAAATCAAGGATTTTCAGAAAATAATTATAGCATATTTTTTTATTTCAAAAAAACATGGAAATAGGGGAAATAAAATCGCTGTTTTTCAATTTGAGTTGTTAGACAGCCCCTCGCTCTACTCGACTAAAAACATGAGCCGGATTATTCAAAAACGATAAAATAATCGCTTATAAAATAAGTGTTTAAATAAAAAAAAACTAAAACCTATTGACTTTTTAGTAATTATAGACTATACTATAATGCTATGGGAAAATCTCGTAGCAAAAAATGTTAAAGGAGGTTTTTTCTATGAAAAAAAGTAAAATCTTATTAGTGATGACAATGATATTGTCGTTACTGATCGCCGGGGTTGTAGGAGTCGACGCCGCCGCAAAAAAATCAACCGGCAAAAAAAAAGCCACAACTCCTTATAAGTATCTAATTACAGACGCCGAAAAACAACAAATAGTGAACTGGGTTAACGGCGCTTCTCAAAATGATTGGCTTAACAAAGCTAAATTATCTTTATCTCTTTATACCAAATTGCATAAACCCGGCACAGAATTAGTTCCTTTTTCAAATTGGAGTTCATTCTGGTCGACTTCCGGCATAAGCGCTACTGTAGTAAATAATATTTGTAAATATTTGGAAATATTCAAATATCCTCAAGACAGACATTATTCAAAAGCCGCAATAAGATTGACAAACTCTGAAAAAAATAAAATGGTAAGCTGGATTAATGGCGCGAGCTCATATGATATGCAGGCTGCCAAAATCTCGTCTTCTGCAATCAGTTCTATTAATGCAAATCGTCCTTTCTCGAATTTTGCGGATTTGTGGACAACTAAAGGTTTATCCGATTCTAATATGAAAAAAATCGCAATTGCAAGCGAAGCTTTAGTTTGGGTAAGCGGCAGCACTAAAACTGAAAATATTAAAGGGATAGGTTCTTCATACCGAGCCAAATTAAATTCGGCGCCTCTCTTTATTTTTACCGCTCAGTCATTATTGATGAACGCAAAATATGACGAATGGCGCGGAGAAATCGCGAGAACAATAAGTTCTGGTTCTGAAACAATGGTAAAAGGACTTATATTGAACTGGGCTAAACTTGCAAGTCTGATGAGATTAAGCGGTTGCGGCGAACAATATTCCGGTCTTTTATTAAAAGTCGGAATTGAAAAAATGAGTCAGTTGAAAAATCAGGACGCTGCAACTCTGCGCGACAAAATGGTTCAGTATGTGGAAGAATATAACGCAGAACATCCGAACGCTCAGGTTTCTTTAGTTCCCGGCGTAAGCACAGTTCAGAAATGGATAACTAAAGCCGCTGAACTTCCGGATATTCTTGTATATTAAAATTAGATTTTAATTTTTAAAGCTAATGCCGGAAACGATGTTTTATTAAGATAAGACTCTGTTAACCGGCAATGGAAAAATAAGGGGCTCCTAATAAATTGTTATTTATCAATATGAGCGGGATTATTGACTTGAACATATTGATGAATAATAGAGAAAGAGGAAAACGTTTCAAAAAAATCAAGTTTCTTCTTTTTAAAATTTATTAGCGAAGCCCCTTATTTTTTTGCAAATTATGTGAAATCCGATGCGTGAATTAAAAATAAAAAATACGCTAACATTATCCCAAAAACTGCAAGAAACCATAACATTAAATTGGATTAAAAACAAAAACTCAAAAAAAATAACCGGATGAATAAAAATATAATATTTCAATTTTTTTTTGTTATAACGCTGCAATTTATTTTTTGCGTTCATTGTTTATTTGGGGAAATAATAACAATAACGCCGGAAAAGTTTGAAAAAGCGGATTTGGCGGCGCCAGGCGATACGATAACGTTTTCAGACGGAATTTATAAAATTAATCTTGAAATAAAAGACGGGATAAATCTAACCGCCGAAAATAAAGGCGGCGCAATACTCGAACCTTTGGATTTAAATAAGCCGGTAATTAAAAAATACGGTTCCGGAACAATAGAAAATCTTGTCATAAGAAACGCAGACGGACAATGGCATTCAAGCGGTCTGTATTTATCGAATTCCGACGCTCTTGTAAGACAAAACGAAATCTATTCCAATAATCCATACGGCGTCTACGCTTCATTTTTCGACGGACAGTTAATCGATAACATTATAAAAGACAATAAAATCGACGGAATAAAAATTTATCATTCCGGCGCGATAATAAAAAATAATTTGATAATTTCTAATATCGACGACGGTTTGCAGGCGCTTCACTGCAACATTAAAATCGATTCTAACATATTTCAAAATAACGGCGGCGCTATTGAATTCTGGTTTGACAATAAATCAACCGTCTACAATAATTATTTTATAAAAAATACCGGAGATATAAATTATTTTGCGGGCGCAAACTCCGCTTTAATATCTAATAATTATTTTGACGGCAATACTGCAGATTCTGTAGATTCCGCAGATTCTAAAAAAATCGAAGATAAAAAAGAGGATGGTAAAATGATTCCTCTTACAAATTACGCGAATTCAATTACTTCCGCAAATCAGGAAAAACTAAACGTTAATACTGTTTCTTCAAATTTTTTTTCTAATCCTGAAAATATGAATTCGCTGCTTGATTTGATGATGCTGAAAAAAGAGGATTTTAATTTAACTTTCAAACAAATGCCGGCTTCTGATACGATTGAGATTCCTGTTTTTACGAGATTGTTTCAAAACACGATTGAAACGCCTGAATTTTTAAATATTCTTTCGGACAGTTTTGTGAACGCTGCGGAACTATCCGACAAAATTAATATACTCATAAAAATTGACAATATTTCAGATTCTTTTGAATCCAGTATTTCAGAAAAAAACAAATCTGAAATCATATCTGATTTGCCCGATTATTTTCCTGAAGAATTAGAGATTTATTTAAATGAGATATGCGATTACGCGGAAGAATACGAAAGATGTTTCAATGAATTTAAAAGCGGGTTTGCCGATACTGAATTAGAATTCATTAAAGACAATATTCTTAATGTTTTTTCAAATACCAAAAAATCATTCAGATTGAATATGCGCGAGGAATTAAAGAATTATAATGAAAGCGATAAAGAAAACTTAAAACTAAAAAAACTTCTCGATAAAATAAATTTGGGAGCGATGAAAAATATCGGTTTGAAAATAATTGAGATTGCTGAAAAAATAAGAAATATTGATTTCACTAAAATTGATTCAACTCAAATATCAGGGAATATATTGTATGAAACTATGACAAAATTCGGAAAAATTATTATCGGCGGTTCTTCAGGAAATTATTACGCCAATTCCGATTGTTTCATTCTAATTGATTTAGGCGGAGACGATTTTTATAAAAATAAAATTGCCGCGTCTTATGAAAATAAATTGATTTCGATTTATATAGATTTAGGCGGAAACGATAATTATATTTCAGACTGCGGGTTTGATATAGCGTCGTCTGTTTTTGGAGTTTCTTGTTTATTCGATAATTCCGGCGGCGATATATATTCCGGCGCGAATAATTCCGTATCTTCTTCATATTTTGGAATCAGCGCGATAAGCGACGCTTCCGGCAATGACAATTATCAGTGCGGAATTTACGGTCTCGCCGCCGGTCTTTTTGGATTTTCGATAATACAAGATTTGAACGGATGCGACGTTTATAACGGAGGCGCTTATTGCGAGGGATTCGGTTCGGTTAAAGGATACGGGCTGATAATCGATTATAAAGGAAATGATTTTTATTTAAGCGGAAACCGGATTATTGATTCGTTAAGATATTATTCTAATTCGATTACAATGAGTCAGGGATGCGGTTTTGGAATAAGACCATATATTCCCGGCGGACTCGGAATGCTCGTTGATTACGAAGGAAACGATTTATACAAAGCGGACGTCTATGGTCAGGCGTCGGCTTACTGGGCTTCCGTCGGCTGCATTGCGGATTATTCGGGCGACGATAAATATATCGCGCATAGATATTCTCAGGGCGCCGGAATACATCTCGCGATCGGATGTCTTCTTGATTTTTCCGGAAATGACGAATACAATAATTGGGAAGTAGGACAGGGCGTCGGTCATGATATGGCTTACGGAGCTTTATATGATAAATCAGGCGAAGACATTTATAATATGAGATATATGGGACAGGGAGGCGGAATCACAAACGCTATCGGAATACTGATTGACGAAGCCGGAAACGACGGTCATTATTCCATTCAAAATAATTTGGGATACGGTGAATACTTTGCGCCTCGAGGGTTCGGAAGCATTGCGGTTTTTTTTGACAAAGCCGGAGACGACAGATATTTAAATTCTAAAAATAACGAATTAAAAATTTTCGGAAAATACGGTATTTTTTATGATAAATAAATTAATTTTTTTTGCGGCGTTATTTTTTTGCGGCGTTATTTTTATATTTCAAAATAACGCTTTTCTTCAAGAATACAACAAAGACGATTATGACGAGATTATCAGTTATTTTCTTAATCCTCATTTAGCAAATAACAGTTTTTCGGGTTGGGCTAAAAATATTCTTGAGAAAGACAATAATTCAATAGATTTTATGCTGAATCATCTTGATACTGTGAATAGCCGGACTTTATACGAAATAAGGTCTTTGCTTGTTAAAATCGGAAAGCCTTCTGTAAAATTTCTGGCGGAATATATTTCAGACACTTCCGCAATTGGAAATATTATTGCCGTGGAAGCGCTTGGAGACATAGCGGGCGAAGCTAACGGAGATATTGGCGATACTTCCGCGATAAATAAACTCGGTGATTTTTTAAATTCGGCGCATCCTTCCTTAAAAAACATAACGGCTCTTTCTTTAGGAAAAATTGTTTTTACAAATTCGGATATTATCGAAAGATTAATGACTCTAACTTCAGATACGAGCAATATGGTTAAAAAATCGGCTATCTTATCTTTAGGAAAACTTGCAAAATACAATCCTAAAAATGATACGGAAGTTTTTAATTTGTTATATCCTTTCCTTTCAGATACTTTTTATTTTTTAAGATTTTCAGCTCTGGAAGCCATTCAAAAACTGGATACCGGTATAGTCGTTCCTAAAATAATTAATAAACTCGACGCCGATTTGACGCAGGATGAATTGAAAAAAGTATTGAAAATTATTTCCGCTTTCAGTCTTTCGGAACCTGAGAATATAAGTAAAATCAAAAAAATATTCTATTCGGCCGCCGACGAATATCTCTGTTCAATTTCTTATAATATTCTAAATAAATCGGCGTATTCTGATAAAGAAAAATTATTCGAATATCATTTGAAAAAATTTAACCGAAAACCTGCGTTTGACTAACTTCGCCGCGCTATAAAACTTAATTTTGGTTTTAAAAAATTTGGCGTTCTTTAGTTCCAATGTAAAACCGTTAAACACGGATAATGTTAAAAAAAGGGAATTAGCGATTCCAATTGGAATCGCTTAAGCGGTTTCTTTGAAACCGCCATTTTTTAAAACATATATGCTCTATGGGGCTGTCTAATAAGTTTTAATATATAAAAAAATATGGAAATAAAATTAAAGAAAAAAAGTAAAAAAATTAAAGAAAAACAAAAAAACGCCGATATATACTATAAATAAAAAACAAGGGGAACGGCATTGAAAAGTAAAGATCATAAACAAAATCAAGGGATATTATTTCCTCGCTATTTGGAAGACTGGATATCAGAAGGACATTTGTGTAGATTTGTAAATGAGACGATTGATAAAATAGACATAAGCGGTATAGGTATAGAAGGCGAATATAAAGAAGGCGGACATTGTCCCTATGATCCCCGAGCGATGTTAAAATGCCGGATGTATGGATATATGACAAAAGTCAGAACAAGCAGTCCGTTAGAACGTATCCCCGTGTCAAAAATTCCTTTCCATCCCCTCCAAACTTTACAAACCTTACAAACCTTCTTTACACAAATACTTGAATCCCCGCCCTGCCGTTTTTTCATAAAAACTGAATTTCCGCCCGTTTTGATATCACTTGGATTTTTTGCGATGAATTCGGATATATATTTCTAACCCTTTTAAAAATTAATGTCACTTGGATTTTATGGATGTTACTTGGAATGTTACTCGGATTGGTTTTTTTGCCCTTTCCCTTCCTGTTTTTCCCTTTTTCCTGCTCATTCATAAACCATAATTTTTAATTTATAATTCGCTTTTACGCCATTTTATATACCATAATCCTTATCGCCCCTCCCGCTTAAATCCCCTTAAAACCCGTGTTTTCCGCCCTTTAAACACGCTTTAATGACTATGGCTCTCCTCTTATTTTTCGCATATATTTCCGCGCCTTTCCGTCCGCTTTCGCTTATTTTTAGCATATAACCCGCCGCATTTTTCGCATCACCCAGCGCATACTTCGCTTTTCTCAAACCATTTTCCGCCTCTTTCCCCCGCCCTTCAAAAATAACCCTTTATTTTTTCAACCTCTTGCCTCCCAATTCCCTTCCCCTCGCTTTTTCTCATTCCAGATGCCCCCTTATATAAATCCTTTGTTTTATAGGTTTTGGACAGCAGTCTGAATTTCTAATGCATTTTTCGGGCTTATTTCGGTTCATAATTTATCTACTAAAGAATTTGACAATATTGGCAGATATTTAATGAAAACTTTAAATGATTCTGATATTAAATTCCCTGATACTAATCTGACCATTTTTTACAAATTGGTATCAGATTAGTTTCTTTGACTTCTTGTTGTCTGAATTTTATTAGTCAGCCGCCGCATTCTCTTTACAAATTTACAAGGTAAAAATGAAACGGTTGAAGCTATTTTAATAATACTAAAATAAAAAAATTTCAACAAAAATATATTTTAAGGGAATTATCGTTTATAATAAAAGAACTTAAGCGAATAAAATTTAATTTTCATATAAAAGATTGATAATTGCTTATTTATAAAATCAAAAAGGTAAAATGCGGAGGCGATTAAAATGAAAACAAAATACAAAATTTTAGTAGTCGACGACGAGCCGGGAATACGCGAAACATTAAATTATAATTTAACTTCAAGGGGATTCATAGTAGAAACCGCCGAGAACGGTTCAGACGCTTTATTAAAAATGCAAAAAATGAAATACGACGCTATTTTATCCGATATTGTAATGAAAGACATAGACGGCGTAGAATTTCTTGAAATATTAAGAAATAAATCAATAGACATACCTGTGATTTTATTCACAGGTTACGCATCGGTAGAATCTTCCGTCAAAGCCGTAAATTTAAAAGCGTTCGCATATTTAAAAAAACCGGCGTCGATTGAAGAAATCGAACAGACTTTAATAAAAGCCGTGGAGTTTTATAAATCCAATTTAAAAAAAGATAAGGCGTATAAGTCATATTTGCGCGAAATATTCAGATTTAAACAAGAGAAAAAGGAAAACCAAAAAAAAGACGGATTGAATGAAAACGATATCGAAATTCCGATAAAATCAAACGATTATAAAAAAATAGCTTCAAGCGTGATAATTCAAACAAGGAATCATTCGACTCCGATAATAGTAATCACTAAAAATAAAATTATAGAAGATAACATCGTAAAATTATTATTAAAAGAAGGATTCGATAATTTTATTGTAACGAAGGAATTCAATCTGGAACAATGTAAAAACTATTCGATAGTATTAATAGATACTCAACGCAATAACGGAAAAATTATCGAAGAATATGAATCCTTGATTAAAATAAATCCGGAAATAAAATTTATTCCAATCGTTGATAATGAAAAAATCAAAGAAAAAATATTGAACGCCGGCATACGAAGAATTCTTGAAAAACCTGTGCGTTTAGACGTTTTATTAAAACTTCTATCTTGGGAATCCTATCTCGCCGGTCAGGAAAGAATAAAAAAATATATAGACGGCATGCCTATCAAACAAAAAATTTACAGAATGATAAAATACGCTTTCATAAAAAAAATCGAGTGGAAATATTCCGCCGTTATTTTACTGACAGCTTTTATTTCCGCTTATGTCATTGCGCATCCCAAATTGACTTTCTTTATTTATGATTTAAAAAAGCAAAGCGGCGAATTTCTCAACTCGTCCAATTATATTGAAAAAACTGTTAATAATAAAATCGAGAGTTTGGCTCAAAGTCAAATCGAGTATTTAAATGAATACAACGATATTAAAAACAATTTGCGAGAGCAAAATAGACCGGTCGTAGAAGCGATAAAACATAATAAAAATGAAGCGCCGGCTTTTTTTAGAAAGAAAATTCGCGCGGTTTCAACCGCAAAAATAAAATCTGAAAAAATCGAAAGCGATAATGATTTTAAGGCTAAAGTCAAATCTATGGAAGAAGAATTCATTTCATTGCATAAAGAAAACGAAAAAATTATCGAGAGTCTTAAAAAGGAATTTTCAGATTTAACCGCCGATTCCGCGGTTGAAATAAAATCTGATACCCGCGTAGAAAATATCAGAAGCTCGGCGGATTCAGGAACCGCCGAATTATTTAACGCGGTTCGCTTTTATAAAGCTCCGGATATCGAAAACATAATAAATGAAAATAATGGTATTGCAGGGAAGAAAATTATTTTTCAAAAATTAAACTTTGATATTTCAAAAACTAAAATCAAATCTCCGGAATTTATAAAATTAAAATTTAACGATAAAATACTGGAAACCGCGATTTGCATTGATAAATAAAATCAAGATAATCAGCATATTTTTGAAAAAGACAAATTGTCTTCAATCGCATTTTTGGTTACCAGAATTTTTTTCGCATTATCGAATATGCCTTCGAGCAAATCCATAGACAACGGATCTTCGATATATTTTTGAATAGCCCGTTTTAACGGACGCGCTCCGTAATTCTGGTCGTATCCGCGTTTTATTAAAAATTGTTTTGCGCCGTCGTCAAGTTCAATATCGAGATTTTTTTCTTCAAGCCGTTTTTTTATTTCGTTCATTTGCAAATCGACAATTTTCGAAATATCGTTTTCGGTTAATTGCTGAAAAACGATTATTTCATCAACGCGGTTGACGAATTCGGGACGGAACAATTTTTTCACTTCGGACATCACCATTTTTTTCATATCTTCAAAACTTTGTTCCGCATTGGTTTTCGCGAATCCCATGCCGCCGCCTTTTGTTATTTCCCGCGCGCCGATGTTGGACGTCATAATAATAATCGTATTTCTAAAATCAACTTTATGTCCGAGACTATCGGTAAGTTTACCGTCGTCAAAAACTTGAAGAAGCACGTTAAATAAATCCGGATGCGCTTTTTCGATTTCGTCGAGAAGAACTACGCTGAAAGGTTTTTTTCTAACCGCCTCGGTAAGTTGACCGCCTTCTTCGTAACCGACATATCCGGGAGGCGCGCCTATCAACCGGCTGACGTTGAATTTTTCCATATACTCGCTCATATCTATTCTGATAAGAGATTCGTCGCTTCCGAATAATGTTTCTGCAAGGGCTTTTGCAAGTTCGGTTTTACCGACTCCGGTAGGACCGAGAAACAAAAAAACTCCGGTGGGTTTTTTCGGATTGCTCAAACCGGCTCTGGATCTCCTGACCGCTTTGGAAATGGAGGTTATCGCGTCGTTTTGCGAAACTACCCTGTTATGAAGTTCCTGTTCAAGATATAAAAGTTTCGAAGTCTCTTTTTCGGTAAGTTTCGTAACCGGTATTCCCGTCCATTCGCTTATTATTTGCGTAATATCAACCTCCGTGATAGTCGCGTCGCTTTCTGTTTTTTGAGAATTTTTTTGTTTCTCGATTTCAACGGTTAATTTTTGCTCTTTGTCGCGCAATACGACGGCGTTTTCAAAATCCTGATTGCTGACCGATTTTTTCTTTTCTTCAATAATTCTGGCGAGTTCTTCCTCGAGATTTTTCAATGATGTGGGAACTATTTTTTTTATTCTGGCTCTCGACGCGGCTTCGTCGAGCAAATCAACGGCTTTGTCCGGAAGGAATCTGTCAGAAATATATCTCGCGGACAATTTGGCGGCGGCGGTTATAGCTGAATCGGAAATGGTAATTTTGTGATGGGCTTCGTATTTATCTCTTAATCCGCTTAATATTTTTACAGTGTCTTCAGAACTGGGTTCGTTAATCATAATAGTCTGAAATCGGCGTTCTATAGCCGAGTCCCGTTCAACATATTTCCTGTAATCGTCGATTGTAGTCGCGCCAACGCACTGCAATTCGCCTCGCGATAACGGTTGTTTCAGCATATTTGCGGCGTCAAGCGAACCTTCGGCTCCGCCGGCTCCGATAATCGTATGAAGTTCGTCTATGAAAAGAATGACTTTCTTTGAAGTAACCGCTTCATTTATTATCATTTTCAACCTTTGCTCGAATTCTCCGCGGTATTTTGTTCCAGCCACTATAGCGGCCATATCAAGGGAAACCAATTTTTTTCCCGCAAGAAATTCCGGAACGTTTCCGTTGATTATTCTTTGAGCGAGTCCTTCTACTACGGCGGATTTCCCGACGCCCGGTTCTCCTATTAATACCGGATTGTTTTTAGTTCTTCGCGACAATATCTGAATTATTCTGTCTATTTCTTTATCTCTGCCGATTACCGGATCCAGTTTTCCTTCTTTTGCCATTTGAGTTAAATCCCTTGAAAAAACGTCTATCGCCGTTTTTTTCTTGGATTGGGACGATTGAGAGGATTCCTGCGGCTGATTTGGAATCGAACTTTTTCCGGCAGCCGCGTTCGCCATCCCGCCGAGAATTTCCATTACTTTATGATGAAGCTGTTCGAGTTCAATTCCCATATCTATCAAAGCTTTTGCCGCGACGCCCTGTCCTTCCTGAAGCAGAGCAAGAAGCAAATGCTCCGTTCCTATATAAGGATGTCCGAGTTCGCGGGCCGTTTTAAAAGCGAGTTCCATAACATGTTTAGCCCGGGGAGTATATTTTAATTCTCCGGACACGTCCGCGGGTTTAGAAGCCGCGTTGTTTTCGCTGTTTTTTAACAGAGTTTCGACTTCTTCTCTCACGTCGTCGAGAGAATAATTTAATTCGGTCAAAGCTTCTACCGCCACTCCGCTTCCGAGTTTTAATAGTCCGAGCAGAATATGTTCCGTTCCTATAAACGAATGATTAAGACGGCGCGCTTCTTCCTGAGCGAGTATCATTGCTTTTTGAGCGCGCTCGGTAAATCTTCCATACATATAATTTCCTCCGATAAGAACCCCGGTTAATGTTTCATAATATTTTTTAGTTTAAAAACCGATAATAAATATTTTATAAATTTTCAAGAAATTATATATTAAAAAAATAAAAAAACAATTTAATAAATTTTTGTGGATTTTTTTTTAAAATTTAATATAATCAAAACAAAAAATTAGAGGAGGTTTCTTTTTATGAGAAAAGCGTTATTATTATTATGCGTACTTTCATTAATGCTTGTAGCCGGTTGCGGCAGAGCAATGCAAATGGGAAATAGCGGTGTAATACCTGCGTCGATTATGACGGATGTAACTTATCCCGCTGAGTTTTTAGGAGGCAAAGTTTCCTATAATATGGAAACGCCCACAAAATATTCAATCATTGGACCGGTTAATGCAAGCGGCGAATCCTCAAATATTCTGGGAATAGTCGCTCAAGGCGATAACGGTTATAAAAGATTAATGGATGCGGCGAACAGAGTGGGCGCGGACGCGGTTGTTAATGTAGTTACCGATTTACATTTCAACAGCTATATTTTTGGAGCTTACACAAAAGTTACCACAAATTTATCCGGAATAGCCGTTAAATTCGATCGCGAAAACGCGGCTTCCAACGCCGGTTTCTTTTTACCGCAACAACCGGTATTCAATCAGCCCGTATATCAGTTGCCTCCGCAGCCTGTAAAAGTTGGACCCGATAAAAACAAATCCTATTTTTTAATGATTAACGGACAAAAATACGGTCCGGTATCCGTTAAACAAATCGATGATTTAAAAAATATGGGATATTGCAACGACAATTCAGATATAGTCGATCCTGATACTAACAAAACCTATAAAGTCGGCGAATTGAAATAAGTCGATTGAATTTGTAAAACAAGATTACTAAAATAATCGGTCGGGAAAAAAATACGCCTATAAATACAATTTTATTTTTAGCGCATTATGTTTTTATTTCGGCCGATTATTTATTTTAAACCGATGAAATATTGCCTCTTCTCCGATATTCATAGCAATTTGCCAGCTCTTCAATCAGTAATTAACCATAGTTTGCAATACGATATTGATAAATATGTTTGTTTGGGAGATATAGTAGGGTATAATTCTTATCCTTGCGAATGCATAGATTTATTGAAAAATTTGACCGACGACGTTTGCGCCGGAAATCATGATTTTGCAATTCTTGAAAAACTCGATACGGATGATTTCAATAATTTCGCAAAAATAGCCATTGAATGGACGAAAAAAAATCTTAGTGAAAATCATAAAAAATATCTATCTGCAAATTTAAAACCAATTTTATATTTTCAAGATTTCGAAGCGGTTCACGGAGCTTTAACCAATCCGATTACCGATTATATGATGAATTTATGGGTGGCTGTGACAAATTTCAAATTAATGAAAACCAATCTTTGTTTTGTGGGACACACTCATATACCCGCGCTATTCAGTCAAAATGCCGACGGTAAGGAGCCTAAGATAATTAGAATCGAGCCTTTTAAAAAAATCAAATTGGAAAATGAAAAAAAATATATCGCTAATCTGGGAAGCGTAGGCCAGCCTCGCGACAACGATCCGAGAGCTTCATATATGATTTTCGACGATGATGAAATGAGTATTACGGTAAACAGAACCGCATACGATATTGATTCTATTCAATTAGATATGAGAAAAAAAGAGTTTCCGGAATATCTTATTACGCGATTATCAGAAGGGAAATAATCGCGTTCACTTTTCAGTTTGAAGAATTATTTCCACCTTTCCGGCTGGCGACGCTATGGAAAATTTATGATGCTCTTTTTTTAATTCGATTTTTTGTTCGGATACCGGATATGGAATCGACATATTCAAATCGATTTTATTGGTTTCGCATAGATTCTTTATAATGACGCCGGTCAAAATGTTTGATATTTCCTGCGGTATCGCGTTCCTCAATTTCAGAAGACGTTTATTTCTATAATTTCTGAATTTGAAAATAAATAATTCGTTCACGAATTTTTCGTCGTAATTGAAATATATATCAAAATTTAAATCTTTTGAAATGGAAAACCTGTAAAGTTTGTCCATAGGATAAATCGCGTTTACAGGCTGAATCAAACTTGTGAGTTTAGGAGGCATAAACAAAATTCGGGTTAAAGTGATGATGATCGTATTGAGAATCGGTTTTACGTGTTTAAATTCGATTTTTGAAATTTTATCTTCGATAGCGTCGTTTGTTTTCTTCTGATTTTCCTGAAAATTTTTCATTTCTTCGGATAATTTTTCCTGACGAATATATCCGAAATCAGTTACAAGCTCTCCTATTCCGACAAAATTTTTTTTTTGTTCTTCGACGATTTTTTCGACTTGCTCGATTGTTAAAATATTTTTTTCGACCGCTATTTGACCGAAATATTTATTTAAGCGAACGCCTTCATCGTAAAGACTTTCAACGACATTAGGAGTTAAAAGATTTTTTGAAACTGCGATTTCACCCAGTTTTTTATTGCTGAGTTCTTGAACGGTTCTGAATTGAACGTATGTCGAATCGTCAAAATACTTTTTAAATTTTAGATATTTGGCAAAATATATGTCTTCGGCAAAATGCTCAAAATCAACGTATAATTTTGATTCGTTCGCGTTTGTGAACATATTATATTCCTGAATAATTTATATTTTTTTGATTATAGTAAGAGTATTCTTGCCGTCTTTTCGCTCATAAAAAACATCGTCCATAGATTTTCTAACAAAATAAATCCCGAATCCTCCGATTTTCCTTTCTTCAAGCGGTATATCTGTTTTTGGCGCCGGCATTTCCAACGGATTAAATTCTTTGCCGTCGTCTATTAAAATAATTTTCAGTTCGGCGCCGTATTCGCGCTCTCCGGAAAATTCAAAAACCAAATTTATCAAATGTTCCGCGCTGTCGCCGTATCCATATGATATAATATTGGTTATCAGTTCGTCAAGCGATAAATTAATGGCGTAACTTATCTTAGGATTAATATTATGAGTTTCAGATAGCCGCTCAATTATCGAAGCCAGCGTATCTAATTCCGCCAATTCGTTCTTCAATGTATATTCGTATTTTTTCAACATCATAATTTCCGAACGTTAAAATTCAATAGCTCCAAACCATAAACAGTCAAGTTATAGATAAATTAATTATTTCTAAATGAATTCGTATCAGAATAATTATACGGGTTATCTTTGTAGATTTTATTTTCTGTTTTTACCGCCGAGTATTCAGGATTAAGATATAGATTCTTTTTGTTCAACCAATCATACATTCTGTTAGCGTCGGCAAACCTTGTCAATTTTCCGTTTGCTCCTAAAAAAACCATAATAACGTCTTTTCCGCAATCAAGTCTGTTTGTCGTAACAAGACAATAACCCGCTTCGCTGATAAAACCGGTTTTGCCGCCGAGAGTTTTTTTTCTGGGATCAAGCAATAATCTATTGGTATTAACGTAATCTATAGAATAATATGAATTCAAAGCCCTTATAGTCATATATTTAGTCTTGACGATTTTTGAAAGAAAAGGGTTTTCCAATACTTTTCGCATAATTACGCTGATTTCATATGAAGTCGAAACGTTGCTTTCTTCAATGCCTGTCGGATCGGAAAATTTAGTGAATTGCAGATTAAGGCGTTGAGCGTAGTTATTCATTAATTGAACGAAATGCTGTTCAGGCAAACCCGAAACTTCAACAAGACAAAGAACCGCGACATTATCAGAACCAAGCAGCGCGCTGTGA